>Ga0307514_10001001_pt1 | contig 41461 bp, 36 predicted proteins | sample 16_EM_MG_FD_203088 | JGI IMG/M metagenome (GOLD analysis project Ga0307514, IMG submission 203088) | Populus trichocarpa ectomycorrhiza microbial communities from riparian zone in the Pacific Northwest, United States - 16_EM | ecosystem: Host-associated > Plants > Roots > Unclassified | place...
AGAGAGAAATACTAATCAGGCCCGAGGCTCGCGGAGAAATACCCTCCGCACCAAGCCCGAGGTTGGCGGAGAAATAGTCTCCGCACCAAGCCCGAGGTTAGCGGGGAAATAGTCTCCGTACCAAGCCCGCTAAATCTCGTGCATGCCTTAGTCTCAAATAGCCTGCGGGCTAAATCCCTTAGTCAACACCTGTTAGACACAACCACAATCACGTTCAAAAGCTTCTTCAACAATGCGTCGATTCCACCCTACGCCATCCTCTCGCACACCTGGGGGGAAGAAGAAGTGTCCTTCCAAGACCTACCTACCCCAAAAGCAAAGGACATGATCGGCTACAAAAAGATATCCGACTGCTGTAAGCAGGCCGTGGATGACGGCTTTGAGTTGGCCTGGGTTGACACTTGCTGCATTGACAAGACTAGCAGCGCCGAGCTGTCCGAGGCCATCAACTCGATGTATCAGTGGTACCAGGATGCTCAGGTGTGCTACGTATACCTTGCCGATGTTCCCAGCTGCGATGCACTCTCGCCAAAGTCCAAGTTTGCAAAAAGTCGATGGTTTACTAGGGGTTGGACGCTTCAAGAGCTACTTGCACCGCAGTCAGTTGTATTTTATTCGTCCGAATGGATCGAGCTAGGGACCAAGTCCAGCCTGCAACCGGCTATTACAGCCATCACCGGGGTCTCCAAGGTTGTGCTCCTCCTCAACCATCCAGGCGAGATCAGCGTAGCGCAGCGGATGTCGTGGGCCGCGAATAGGGAAACAACCAGGGTCGAGGACATCGCGTACTGTCTGCTTGGGTTGTTCGGAGTCAATATGCCTGCTATATACGGAGAGGGAGAGAATGCTTTCGTTCGCCTCCAGTTTGAGATCTTGAAGACTTCCGATGATGAGAGTATTTTTGCGTGGAAGGGAGATGGAAAGTCGGAGGGAGGTATGCTTGCTCGTTCTCCCACCCAGTTCCGCGACTCTGGTGCTGTCGAGCGAATCAAGCCCGAGTCATCCCGCACTCCGTTCTCCATGACCAACAGTGGCCTACATATCGAGCTGCCCCTCATACCGGTGTCCGAAGAAAAGATATTTCAAGCTATCCTCAATTGCGTGCACTCAAACAACAAGTCCCGGCTTGGAATCTACCTCAAACAACTGGAGGGTCAGCAGTTCACCAGGGTACACAGGGATGAAGTGTTCATACTCGCAGGTTCCCACAGCAAGGACCTTCCACCCAATGCAGAATCAAAGCTTCTATACGTCAGAGAAAAAGATCCGTCAGTGTTCGAGGTCGGGCACAGAATGCGACCGGAGAATGAATATCGATTTCGTATGATCAATCTACCATTACCGGAGATCGAGCACCCAGATTTCACCCCTACTCATCTGTGGCATGGAAGCGGAAAGGATATGGAGCTAGTCATGCTTGGCTCTGGTCATAGGGGAGCGCTGATGTTCCGAAAAGAGGGAGAAAACCTGTTTGCAGTAATGATGGGCATGCACAACTACAACACTTGGTGCGATATCAGGACCGATGTTGCAGGACAGAATGTGGAGGACGTCTTGGCTTCCTACTCGAAAGATGCAACCATGGTATGGAAAAATTTGGATCGCGTCACCAGGTCACTATCCTCTGAAAACTCGGTGTCTCTGGCTATCAAGCGTGGGAGAATCTCAAATCAGAAGAGGCTTCTAGCAGAAATTACGGTCCACAGGAAAGATCCGGCCCGCCCCGATCGCGACCAAAACCCATCGCAGGATCAACCATTACATCCCCAATATCAATTCTTAGTGAACACCAGCCAAGCCACCGACCAGGGCTTTGAGGTATTGGAAGTCCAACCACCGGAGCTTTGGAGCACGAGGCAGGAGATGAGGTTTCTATCCATCGTGATTAGCGGATCGGGAATCATCCTGTTCCGACATCGGCAAACTCAAGAGCGGGTAGCGGCTATGCTTGGGATGCATAACTACAAGGTTTGGTCAGACGTGGCCACGGATTTCGGAAATGACACGGCGGATCAGATCCGCGCGTCATACTGGTCTACGGGAAGGAATCACGGGAAAGTATGGCAGAACCTGGCGGAAGTCAGCGGAAAGCTCAGCGATGGGAGGCGGATGGATGTGAAAACCACGGAAGGGCAGTTGTTAGGGGAACCTACTTTTGTGACGACAGTTACCGTCTAGTAAAGGTGTGGGTGGTGTGAGGTTTTACTTCAAGCTGTATTGTGTGACGGAGACGGTACCTAGGTAGTTCGGTTATTCGTTTCACTGTAGTCATTACGCTTCGTGAGTGAGTTTTGGGCCTTGGGCTGCAGTCTTCATTGCCTGCCTGGACCCGGAACCTCAGCGTCGGAAGTTTGTGGGAAGTCGGTCAGGGCAAGAGCCTGGATAGTATTTCATCATTCATTAGTTCAGTGTCGTGGAATGTTCAAAATGTACCTAGAATTGACACTGAGAACTCCTGCTATAATGCATACTAGGTATGGTGGCGGCTTCGCCGCCCCCTTCGGTAAAAAAGAATCCTAAACCACAAAACCCATGATATCCAGCCAGCTCTCAGCCGGTTCACATTACGTCCAGCCAGCCGAGAGCTAGCCCATACAGTCAGCCAAGAGCTAGCCCGTCCAGATTCCGCCCAGCCAGCGGAGAGCCAGCCTGTGCAGATCGCATCCAGCTAGCCAAGAACCATCTCAGAGTGAGTATGTCAGCGTTGTCTAGATTGTCTCCAGCCGGCCAAAAGTCAGCCCGTCCAAATCATATTCAGTTGACCAAGGTCAGCCCATCCAAATCATATTCAGTTGACCAAGAGCCAGATCATCCAGATCATCTCAAGCTGGCCAACAGCCAGCCTATCTTGACCATGTCCAGCCAGGAGAGACCTAGCCGGTCTAAATCGTATCCAGCGAGCCGAAAGTCAGCCCATCTCCATTGTCTCTAGTCTGCAGATAGCCAGCCTATCCAGAGCACGCCCCCCGTCTTGATAGTCTCCAGAAATTCGAGAGCCAGCCCATCCAGATCACGTCCAGCCAGCCGAACCCGTCCAAATTATATGCAGCTAGTTGAGAGCAAGCCCGTCTCGATCGGCTCCAGACATTCGAGAGCCAGCTTGTCCAGATCGCGTCCAACTACCAGAGGGCGAGCCCGTCCAGATCATATCTAGCCAGCCGGGAGCCAGCCCGTCCAGATCGCATCCAGCCAACGCGTCTAGATCGTTTCCAGCAAGTTGAGAGCCAGCCCTCCCAGATTGCGTCTAGCCAGCTCGGATTGCTGACCAATAGCTGTTGTGAGAGCCACACTCAAGCAAAGCGTCACGGTTCACTAATCATGACTGAAAAGACCATCTGCCAACCAATGAGCATTCTGTAATTTGCCACAGTAAGATGGTACGTACCACCATCAACCAATGAGAATGCTTCGAGCCGACAAACCATGTGTATATATTATAGACAATACCGCAGCACGGATTGCTGACAGAGGGACGGAAGGGCTTAGCCATTTATATATGCTTCAAACAATCAGTCGCAGTATAGACTATCTGACAGACGGCTTCAAGAGATTTCACCGTATCAAAATCTGAATTTAAAAAGCACCTCCTTTTAAACCCAAAGGTACTAAGTATGTAGGATGCGCTGAACGTACATTTTCCATTTTGAATCCATTCTCAAGCTTTCACACGCTTTTACTTTGGATTACAATGTCTTTGATTGATCGCCTCTCTCTAAGAGTACAAATATCGCAAGATGCAGTCAGCCAAGGCTTATGACATAACCTTCCATTTATAGCTAGCACGATTAGATTTTTGCTGGACTTTAAGTCCACGCGACACGTCTTTTTTACCACTACACTCATCTTACAATGATCGGAAATCGGGCGGGATTTAATTCCCACCATGAGCATACCACTCGGTCTCTATTCTAGTAGCCTTTAGATGTCATCCGAGGGGAGGTATAATACATCTCGGCCCCGGATGGACTAGGCTACAGAAACAATATGCGGGATGGGACGGCGATGTCAGCACCGAAATACTACAGTCAGTCCGGGCCGTTGCGATGCTTACTATGAAGAAACAGTGCACAGACATACAATTCAGGTTGACCTTATAGGTCCCGGATGGTTACGGAACTGGTACTGATAGCAACTGCCAATGTACGCGGATGATAGTGGCGGCGGCTCTGGGGGGCTGGTTCACACTCGGGAACTTTCGGATGTCTTATCGACATACCTAACTCAACCCGTTTCGGAGAAGACCGCATGCTTTGGCTGCTCTATCTCCGGGATCATCCGGACATAGATGTATCAGCTGGCCGCATCGGCCTTAGCCTTCAGTTTCTTATCTGAGATATTGGTACTACTCTAGATTCCGACATTTGAATTGCGATAATTGCTTAGCTGCCAGGAGCGATCCCTACGGCTATACATTTCACCCACATCACCGCACAACCGACCTTCAATGTGATTTGTCGTCGGACCCCGGGTACCACCTCTTCCACCAATTCCGAGCTGGCCGGTGCAGTGATTGCCCTAGCGATCTTATCAGCGCCACTCGTCGTGCCATCATTTTTTCGCCCGTCGGGTTCTCCGCATGTCGTAATGTTACATCGTGTATTTTCGTACCTACGTATCTGGGGATCTTTCGATAGGAGTATGTAATGTTATACGTCCTGCGGAGATCTTTGATCTTCTTGGCCTGCTCAATGTTTTTCAAATTGCTGCTTCAAAGACACCGGACCCAAGAGAAAGGGTAGTGTCACATGCTTGCTACCAAGATGTATATCCGGAAAAATTCACGTATTCAAAGTTATTGTTCTCGTTAGATTGCAGTGTGTATCAACCGGATTATTATGCGAAATCTCTACTTCAACAATGCTTTCCAGTATCTTGGGGGTGCTTTCGACGTTGGGGTTGAGAGTTTCACGAAGTGGAATGACATTTGAACCGTAACTGCGTCAGTGTTGAAACTTTCTAAATGGGCATCGAAACAGTCCATTCTCCGACAGACGGTCAATCTCCAATACTGATCCAACTTTGAATGTAATCCGAGTTGACTTCTGATGATTTAGACATTGATGACTTTGGATATGAATGTTAGTTGTTTTTTGATACACATTACACATAGTTGACGTATTCACGATTGCAACGGGAATGGAATACTATGGGAATTGGAGGTGACGGGATTGAATTGGATGGGAATTGAACCTGACATTAATTGAACGTGACGAGAATCAGATGTAAAGCTATTTGAATTTGACGAGAATTGAACGATACGAGACGCCGTTGGAATATAGAATACAAGGAATTATCTCTACGGTTGAAATAAATATCTTTTCATTCCATACCAGCGTTTATCCTTCCACGTTGTATAATATGATTCTACAAATCTGTTGTGATATTCAACAGTTCCTGTTGAGATCAATCAAGTACGAATAGAGATATTGAATTGACTATTGTACAAAAGCGATTGTCTAAAGAGCAAAGCGAGAGAGAAAGGCAGGCAAATACATGGGAAAGGTTCGAGCATACTCGGCTTCGCCAAGTATCACATCCGGTCAACATAGAGGGGCTAGTTGAGGCCGTTCCTGGTCTGTCATATTATCCTTACCCGCATCTGTGAACATAGCTAAAGCATGTCAAAGTGTTAAGGGCAATAGAGAAAGAAAGAAGACGATGTACGTCTATCGATCCAAAGAGAGAGAATGGCAAGCTAACATAGAAAGAAAAGGCCATACTCGGCTTCTCCGAGTATGACAACCGGAGCTCAATGTCGAGCATCAATGCAGAGGCTAGCCCTCCTCCTCAGCATGGGGGCAGGCGAAGCCGATGGGGGCCGCAAGCCACTGGCCTCATGCCTGAGTCCACCAGCGTCGAAGGAAGCCACGGGCCAAATCTTATGCCCAGTGTTCTTAAGCGGCCTGCACGTGATTTAGAAAGCCTGCATCGGCCTGCATAAGCCTTGGTCTGGTTGATGGATGGAATACGGCAATGGCAGGGCTACGATGATTGAGTTAGATATGGTTTATGTTTCGTACTTTCTTAGTAAAGGCAGCAGAGAATCTTTCGAACAAATATTCTGTTTAGGCTTAGTCCGCCAAGAAAAGCCGCCAGGCCCGGCCCGGCCCTCATTTGAAAGCCGCCGCTAAGGCCGGCCTGGCCGCTTAGGAACACTGCTTATGCCCACACAAAGTCTTTCTTTGTCGGTTTTATTGTCGTCACCTAACTCCAGGGATTTAGCAAGTGTAAGATGAAGTCTTTCGTCATCTGTCCTAAAATCGTCACCATCTTCACTTTTCTGCACTACAGTACCGCCACTGAGGTTCGGACGTCAGCAGTCAGCACGGAGTGTCTGTCTAGCAGTTTTTATTCCTCTGTCAGTGTCAGCAAGCCAGTGACCATGCAGTAAAAGTTGTCAGCACCCTCAAGTGTAATTTTGTACTATACTCTACACATAAAACAGGTCCATATTGGGGGTATTTTCCCGCTGGGTCCACTCTCTACCCCACCCGTTCTTCACGAATTGAGATCGTTTTCACCATTGTTATAACCTTGTTTATCTCTTCTGGATCTGTCAGCACTGGCTGTCTAAAACGAAATTGCTTGTAAGCAACAGACAGTGTCTGAACCGGATCAATCGAAGGGCGCAGGCTCTCCTCGCCCACGGCATCAAAATGGAGATCCACTGGGTCCCGGGACACTCCGGTATCCCCGGGAACGAAGAAGCGGACCGCCAGGCGAACGTAGCCCGCGAGGCAAGGGGGGACACGGAGATAGAGCGGCCGTACACCTCGGCCTCGAATATGGCCAGACGGATCTCCGAGGGAAGGTCAGCAGCCAAAGCGGAGTGGGAAGCCGACAAGTGCAGCAAGCACTTCGGCTACAGACTCAAGGGCAAGGCGGGGGCCAAGAGATCTATCCCAATGACAAGCGCGAAATCGCTGGCCACCAGGTTCTACAGACTGAAGTCCGGGCATGCACCCACTGGAGTCTACCTAAAACGGTTCGGCCATCGAGAGGACGACAAATGCTGGTGGTGCGGCGGCGGAGGCAGGACGGCGGCCCAGACGCGGGAACACCTCTTCCGCCACTGCAGCCGGTGGAGAGACCAGCAAAAAACGCTATGGAAGGCGGTGGGAAAGGCGACGGGCTGGAAAGCGGGCAGATGCCGACACGTGCAGGTCTCTGAGCTGTTTTCTAGGGACGAGTGTGATCAAGCGGTGATGGACTTCCTGGCGGCTACTGAAGTCGGGAAGTTCCCGCCCAAGTGAATGGAGGGATGGAGCGGGCAAAGAGGCGGACTCAGGTGCGGGGAGCGGCAGCTGCGGGCATATATCTTTCCTTCTTTTCTTTTTCTTTTTCTTCTTTTCTTTCTGTTCTGGTCTTTCTTTGAGATTGCATTCGTCAGCGGGGATGAAGGGTAGCGGAGGGGAGCTCCGCCATCTAGCCGGCTAGCCCGGAGGCGGAGGGGAGATCAGGTCCTGTCATACTCTATTAAGAGTGCATACAGTATGAAAAAACAACAACAACAACAGTGTCTGAACCTCAGTGGCTGGTATAGTATCTCAACTAAATACTGTAATAGTTTTGACTGTAATTGTCATCCTTGATGAGACAATTAGAGGAGGAAGAGAAAGATGATAACTATAGAACTGTCTATCATATAAAGAGAGAAGAAGATAGACATATATAGAGAAAGAAATCCTCTCAAGCACTAAGAACAGAACACTAAGAGCAAAGCATCCCAAGTAAAGCACTACTCAGGTCGAGTCTCAAGGGGAGATAGGCACTGCACCAAGCTCGCGGGGAGATAAGCACCGCACTAAGCCCGAGGCTAGCGGGGAGATAAGCACCGCACTAAGCCCGAGGCTAGCGGGGATATAGGCTCCGTACCAAGCCCGCTAAGTCTAGTGCATGCCTTCGTTCGAATGGCCTGCGGGCTAAAGTTAGTGCCCGCTTTAGTCCAGATGGCTCAGTTAGTGCCCGCCTTAGTCCAGATGGCTTAGTTAGTGGCCGCCTTAGTTCCGCTAGCCTTCGCGCTAAATCCCTTAGTCAACAGTCCTTTACAAATCAAGCGATTGAAAATATAGCAGTCTTTCCAGTAATTAGATCGAAATACCTTCCAGTGGAGTAGTTCCCGCAGCGTCTTAGACTGCATCACAGTCTGCAGTCTCAAAAATCTGTAGGCCGCTCTCACCCCGCAGCACAACATTGCTCTCAGTCGCAGTCTTCAGTCGCAGATACTACAGAAAGGATAGCGGGGTCTTTTAGTGGTGATCGCTTGGTGTTTAGTTTCTACTATCGAAGCCAACGTTCTCGGCAGGCTATAACTACTCCACTTTTGTCTGGTGTGAACTTTGAGACTGAAATCTGGAGTACCGGTTAATCGGGAGGAGGGAGGGCAACCCCCCTCCAGGACCTAAATCTACAACTCAAATTCTAACAGACTAATACCTAAGATTGTGACCGAGCTCTAGATTGCAGTCTAAAGACCAGACGCTGCGGGAACTACTCCAGTACCTCATCAAACCCATGCTCAATCTATGACGACACGTATGTGTTGCAATGGGCTTGGAAACTCGTTATTTGTCTCCTGTGTATGTACAAGTAACAAGCCTAATAGAAGAGAAAGAACAAACGTAGATATAGCAAGCAACATGTTATCTCGAGCAAAAGTCCACCACTACGTTAACAATCTGGTCTCTGGCGGCGAGCCCCTTAACACCTCACGGTTTTTCTGCAATTTAATCAAGTTATTGATGGCGGATACCGTAGAGGGATGATCTTCACCCAACGTGGTCCGCCTTCGATTAGCCACTTGAACCATTAGTTCTTCAGCCTCCTTCCATCGGCCCTGGCTCCTATATGTCGATGCGAGGTTGTCCATGCTAATCAAGGTAGAGGTATGGTCTTGGCCGAGTACCCTCTCGAACGCTTCCATGACTTGCACTTCTAGTACCTCGGCCTCCTTCAATCGCCCCTGCTTGCTGTATGTCGATGCGAGATTGCCCATACTGATCAACGTATCTGGATGCTCTTGGCCGAGTACACTCTTCTTTGTCTCCATAACTTGCACCTCCAGCACCTCGGCCTGCATCAATCGCCCCTGGTGACTGTATGTCGATGCGAGGTTGCCGATGCTGATCAAGGTATCTGGATGCCCCTGGCCGAGTACCCGCTTTCTCGTATCCATAACCTGCACCTCTAGCACTTCGGTCTCCTTCCATCTCCCCTGGTTCCTGTATGTCGATGCGAGATTATCCATACTGATCAAAGTAGCCGGATGCTGTTGGCCGAGTACCCTTTTAAATGTTTCCATAACCTGCACCTCTAGCACTTCGGCCTCCTTCCAACGCCCTTGCTTGTTGTATGTCGATGCGAGATTGCCCACGCTGAACAAGGTATCTGGATGCTCGTGGCCGAGTACCATCTTTCTCCCCTCTATAACCTGCACCTCCAGCACCTCGGCCTCCTTCAATCGCCCCTGGTTCCTATATGTCGATGCGAGGTTACCCATGCTGATCAAGGTATCTGAATGCTCTTGGCCGAGTACCCTTTTTCTTATCTCCATCACCTGCACCTCCAGCTCCTCGGCCTCCTTCAATCGCCACTGGTTCCAAAATGTCGATGCGAGGTTGGCCATGCTGATCAAGGTATCTGGATGCTCTTGGCCGAGTACCCTCTTTCTCATATCTACGACCTGCGCCTTCAGCTCCTCGGCCTCGTTCCATCGCCCCAGGTCGCCGTATGTCGATGCTAGGTTAGCCATAGTGGTCAAGGTATCTGGATGCTCCTGCCCGAGTACCCTCTTTGTCGTCTCCATGACCAGTACTTCCAGCTCCTCGGCCTCATTCAATCGCCCTTGGTTCCTGTACATTGACGCGAGATTGGCCGTGGTGGTCAAGGTATCTGGATGCTCTTGGCCAAGTGCGCTCTTTCTCGTCTCCACGACCTGTATAAACAGTCTCTCGGCTTCGTTCCATCGCCCTTGCTTGCTGTATGTCGATGCTATGTTGCTCATGGTATTCAAGGTGGAGGGATGATCTTGGCCGAGTACCCTATTTCTCGTCTCCATGACTTTCACCTCCAGCTCCTCGGCCTCCTTCAATCGCCCCTGCTTGCTGTATGTCGATGCGAGGTTGCCTACGCTGATTAAGGTGTCTGGATGCACTTCGCCGAGTACCCTCTTTCTCGCCTCTATAACCTGCACCTCTAGCTCCTCAGCCTCCTTCCATCGCCCCTGGTCTTCGTATGTCGACGCGAGGCTACCAATACTGGTCAAGGTATCTGGGTGCTCTTGGCCGAGTATCCTCTTAAACATCTCCATGACTTGAACCTTCAGCATCTTGGCCTCCTTCCATCGCCCCTGGTCCCCGTACGTTGATGCGAGGTTGGCCATGCTAGACAAGGTCGAGGGATGCTCTTGGCCGAGAACCTTCTTGAATGTCTCCATAGCCTGCAAATTCAGCTTCTCGGCCTCCTTCAAACGCCCCTGTTTCTGGTATGTCGATGCGAGGTTGACCATGCTTGTTAAGGTATCTGGATGCTCTTTTCCGAGTACCCTTTTTCTCATCTCCATGACCTGCACCTCTAGCACCTCAGCTTCCTTCCATCGCCCCTGGTTCCAAAATATCATGGCGAGGTTGGCCATACTCGCCAATGTAGACTGGTGCTCTTGGTCGACTGTACCTTTAAAGCGCTTTAGAATCTCTTCGTACAATTGTTGTGCTTCCACCCATTCGCCCAACTTGGTGTGCGATTTGGCGAGATTGATGATTGATTGAATGTAATATAGTTGTCCAATTTTGTCTGTTTTTTGTATTTCATCTCTGATCCGCATTCGCAGCGCTTTTGAGTCGCCAAATTTTCCCAATGTCTCCAGCAGATCTCCCAAGGTATTATATAGCGCCAGAGGTACGAAATGGTTTTCTCCAAACTGTTGTGCCATATCACTAGTCTCTCTTTCATACACTTGCTGGACTTCTTCCAGTTTATTCAATCCCCATGTTCGATATTCATGAATAAGGTCGATTGTCATCAGTCCATTCGAAGCAGTAATTTTCTCATTCTTCCACCTCGCAGGCTGTACTGCCCCTTTTTCCATATTCAAATCATCAAGTTGCTTGTTGCATATTTCTAGCCACCTACGGCATTTATCGTCATCTGACTTGGCTCCAAATCCTATCATATAGCAGAAGGCAGCTTGGAATGCAATATGCGCGGCATAGGATCGGTTTTGATTTGTGGTGTAACATTTTTCCAGGCTATCTCTAATGTTTGTCCGCACACGATAGTCAGTTTGCACAAAGTTGGCAAGATTTTCGGCGAGCTTGGACAATAGTATCAGCTCAATGTTTGGGGAATTATTAAACTGATGAACACTCACCCGGAAATCTGCATGCCTTGAAAGTTCCCTCGTTGTCTCCAACATAGCTCCAGCCCCGGGTTCCGATTCCATTCTAAACTTCTTAGTGAAAGCTCAGAGTTTTTGTAAGTACGGCCAATCTCACCGTTCTTGGTCGAGAAGACCAACTAATTTTCCAAGATCGGACGTCCGCTTTTCGGGGTTCAGCTGCAAAGTCAGACTGAAGAGTTCCTTCAGACGAATCCTATATTCGTCCTTGATGCCTGGTGTTGATTCCGTGAGCTGATGGGCAATATGTTCCACTTTATCTTGATCTTTTAAACGTTCAAGCAATGTGAGATGACCAAAGGGTGCATCGAACGATAGCAACTCAGTCCCTCCTGTAGTAGTTTGCGGAATATCCGATAGATGGTTTCCAAACAAAACCCAGAGACACAGCATACCAATGGAGTAGACATCTGCCTTTTTAGCTTCAAGGGGTTTGAACTCCCCGAAATGATGTTCCGGCGCATTCCATGGCCTTGACTTCGGCAGAAAAACGCTTCTTTCACCTGTGACAAGGGTGGAATACCCGAAGTCGGTGACCTTTACTGTCGTCTTGCCGGTAGTGTCCATAAAAACTAGCACGTTTTGGGGCTTGATATCGCCATGAATCACGTCTGTGACCTCGTTAGATATAAAATAAGTATCATTTCCAATGACAAACCATAAGCATGCAATGCCATGATGGCACTTCCAATATCGGCACAGATTTTGAGCCGTTCATCGATCGTCATGTTCATGCCCTCACTCACGTTCATGAACTGTTGTAGATCCCACGTTGCTTTCTCGAAGACCAGCACAGGGACGGCTTTCTCAGTTCTGCGCTTTATTTCCCAGCATATTCCCTCGAGATTAACTATATTTGGGTGTCTTTGAATAGGGGGTTGGCTCAAGATTAGAACCTCCGATATTAGTGGTAAAAAGTCTTCATCGGAATGTTCGGAATCGTGAATGTGAAACCGTTTGAATGCAAGGGGCATGTCAGTAATGAATGTGGACTGGCTGATTGTCCCAGAACCTCCGACACCGAGATTACTGAGAGTAGGTTGCCAAGTAATGGGGAGGTAGTCCACATTGTATCTTTGGACAATTGAAAGAAATGCAATCAGATCGCATTGGAGGTCACCGTTGGTGCGATTCGTCGAAGCGGAGTAGCGGGTATGCGCAACTACTCCATCGAAATGTGGTACCAGCGCAGGGTTGTGAGTTGAAAATATTGTATTACTGTCGTCCGGTGATCCGAGTGTTGAGTTACGCGTTGAAAACATGGTGTATGCGAGAGTAGAAGCGGCAATTGGTCGAGGGTAGACAGATGGCGAAATGGTAAATATACTCTCCTGATCCTATTTATTCCGTCAGCGCCACCACTTAGCTTAAACCTTTACACAGACTCTCGCATGGAGAAAGAAAATTACAAACTTAGTAGCGAACAACAGTCCTGGTGTATGGTGTGTCTATGCTACGCTCCTCATCCGAAGTATTAATGTACGTAGCGGATGGGGCTGCGCAACCAAACGGCTAACGGAAACCGATGTTGCACAAGGCATTGTCTCGCACCCGTCCGCTAGCGACAAGGAAAAATTTTCGTTGCGACCCGGTGGGGTTGCGTCGATGGTGGTCAGGTCAGGTTAGTGTCCCAATCAAATGTAATGGCTGGGTAGCGCGCTGTGCGCAAACGCGCATGAAACTACCGAATCCATATTCAGCCTCATTGAAGAGCAAATGTGAGTGGTAGGTACAAAGAGGCTGTATAGCTGTACTCATGCATATGCACATACATTATTGTTGTATGTAATATTAATATACGATATTATGCAACACTTGATTAATTTAAACACAGTATTGCCAGCAGGCTGTGTAAAAACAAATTTTTAATCAAAAGCTGGTACGAGCATCTGTCCTGCAGGGGTCGGATTGACAAACCTGTAGCGTTTGCGTATGGGATGTTCTAGTCCAGTCACGGAGGATGTCCCTCCACGGAGAGACCGGTTCATTCACGGAGTGTACCCCTGCACCCCACCTCCGTGACTGGACGGGTTCATTCGCGGAGCATACTTACAAAGTGCTAATTACACTCAACGTCGTGGTGCAACTACAATTGCACTGTGCTCCATATCCTGACTTGAATCCAGCTCTTCTTCCTCGTTGCCCTATTCCTCTACATCGTCCTCTTCCTCCTCCTCCTTTTCCTTCTCGTCTACATCCTTGTACTCTTCAAGACCCTCTCCATCCTCAATTTCCGGTTCTATCAAATCACTTTCATCGTTTTCCTCTACGCTCTTATTGATATCATGAACAGAAGTGGAGTATGTCTGCGCCGTTGCCTCTCGCTGTGTATTTGCCCGAAGTCGCTTTTGATTGTGACTGCGTCCAGGTGGTGTTGTCTTCCGTTTAAGATTGAAAGAACCATATGGCGCTGAAAGAAACAGTATTGTTTGTGCATTGAACTCCATCATTTCGCTGGGCTGAAGGTACATAGTTGCGCTGGGCTGAATGCACGTAGTTGCGCTGGGCTGAATGCAATTAGTTGCGTTGATTAAATTCAGCTGGATATGACCAGCTGAGTACGCATACATGCGTGAGCATATATGCGTGCAGAGCATTCACCGAGTGTGCACTCCGTGAATGGACTGGTCCATTCACGGAGGTGGGGTGCAGGGGTACACTCTGCGAAAGAACCAGTCCAGTCACGGAGGGTGGGACTCCGTGAATGGACCGGTCTCTCCGCGGAGGGACATCTTCCGTGACTGGACTAGAACATGGGACCTTATCCGCAAACAAACCATCTTCACCAACAACACATCCCACCTAGTGGACTGGCTCTTCCCCTAGCACGAGCTTTTCATTGTTGTTTGTTTAATCATACTGTATTCACTCTTACTAGAGTATGACAGGACCTGAATAACCCCTTCCGCCTCCGGGCGAGCCGGCTAGATGGCGGAGCTCCCCCCCGCTACCCTTCATCCCCGCTGACAAATGAAAGTTGAGAGATAGAACAAAACGAAAAGAGAAGAAGAAAAGGAAAAGAAAAGAACGGATATAAACCCACTGCCCATTCATCATATACAAACATTTGCAGCACAAGAAATGGCACGAAAGCAAAACCGAAACAAAGCACCAAACGAAGCATAAACGAAGCATAAACAAGGTTGCAGTCTCAGGGAGCGGAAGCCACCACTGCGGCCGCCGCTCCAACTAGACTCTCCCATTCGGGGCCGGAAGACCTTCACTGAGTGTAGAGCCAAAAAAAAGCAAACTAGCAGCAGTATACGCAGAGGTGCAGATGGGCGGGTTGGTGCTGAAGGCGCTGCTTGCCTAACTCCTGTCGCTCTGCCACTTTTATATACCCCCTTTTCTTGTTCCTGACTTCCTCCGTTCCCTCTCTAGCTCAGGCTGTGGCTCTAGCTCAAGCTCTGGCTCAAGCTCTGGCTCAAGCGCAGGGTTTTTGGCCCCATCCTCCTCCTACCCTCGGTTGGTCGAAAAAGGCTCGCCCTCGCCCAGTGTTCCTAAGCGGCCCGGCCTCCATTCGGAAAGCCTGCGCTAGCGGCGGCCCGGCCCGGCCTGGGTCAAAAGCCGGCCTGCACGTGATTTAAAAAGCCTGCATCGGCCAGCATAAGCCTTGGTCTGGTTGATGGATGGAATACGGCAATGGCAGGGCTACGATGATTGAGTTAGATATGGTTTATGTTTCGTACTTTGGAGACTTTCTTAGTATAGGCAGCAGAGAATCTTTCGAACAAAATATTCTGTTTAGGCTTAGTCTGCCAAGAAAAGCCGCTAGGCCGGCCGGAAAAGCCTGCAGGCCCGGCCCGGCCCTCATTTGAAAGCCGCCGCTTAGGCCGGCCAGGCCGCTTAGGAACACTGCCCTCGCCAAAGGGCTCGCCCCCGGTGGCCGTTGGTCGAGCCCCGCTCGCCAATTTGCTTCCACTAGCCCTCAGTCAAGCTGAACCATATAGTAAGTGTTGGCACAGGATTTGGCCCGATGGCTTGTGTGGCATGAGGCCTAAGGCTGCGGGCGTGAGGCCGGTGGCTTGCGGCCCCACGGGCCGCCATCAGCCCCCATGCCGAGGAGTGGTCTAGCCTCGGCAGTGATGCTCGGCATCGGTCTCCGGATGTGATACTCGGCTTCGCCGAGTATGCCCTCCTTTCCCATATATATGCTTGCCTGTCTTTTCTCTCTAGCGTTGTGGCAGCAGAAAGACAGCATACCCAACTTCCACAAAAGTTATGTGAGAAATTTTTTAATTTAAGCTGCCATACAGCCTGCTTTGATTGTGTTGGCTAACGATTTAGCTCAAAGGTTGTTGGACCTAATGCGGGCACTAAACTTAGCTGCGGGCTTGGTACACTATTTGGCTCCCCGACTACCGTGGGCTTAGTGCGGTATGCTCCCGGTAGCCATGGGCTTGGTACAGTGCCTGCTTCTCGGTATGCCTCGAGCTTGAGTAAAGCTTTGCTCCAGGTATAATTTTTTTCTTATTTATGTCTATTTTATTCTCTCTTTGTACGATAGACAACCAGCATCCTTTCATTTTCTTTGTTGATTGCCCTCACCAGATTGTCGTCTGTATTGTGCCCTTGTGAGAATCCCGACCTTTCTACCCACTCTCAGCAAATCTTTTAGAATCACTACAGCGTCTATCTATACGGTTTCCCTTACTCTTTTAGTATTGGCAGTTAGTTCCCCTTTTTGATCAATTGTCAACGTATTCCCTACTGTGTGCGGAATTGCGTGTCCGTGGATCTTTTACTTCATCGGTTCCTTTTGTGGTAGCGTCAGGGCGAATATTTGATAATGTAATGCGAGAAGAATCGACTCCAAAATACACTCAACTAGAAATATCGTCGGGAAAAGCCTTCGTGACATCGAAACCGAGATTTGTTATGGCCGTTCGCATGGTAGAACGACAAGTTATGGGTATTACCGCCGTTCCACAGCATATTACAGATTTATCACAGTGAGTTACGGAATACTGTGTTACGTTTGCTTGGATTTTAACTATTTGCATGATATTTTGAATCGAGAAAATTGAGTTCGCACTCGAGAGGAACTACTAGTACGCTAGTGCGAGGATTTTTCGCTCAGCCTGCGTTCAGACTTTTTTAAATGATAATATTGCATCTATTCTCCGGCCATCTATCTATTTCTATATATGTACATCCGGTCAATCTGTGCTGGCGGGAGACGGTAATCTAGTGCACTTAGAAATGGTGCTCAAAGTATACTTGAAGGGGCACTTAGATGAGTGGTGATCGAGCGGGCTTGGAGGGTGTGTCGAGCGTACTCGGAGGGAGAGATTGAGCGGGCTTGAAGGGAGGTTGATAGAGCGCACTAGGTGTTGCTATAGTACTTAGGTGAGAACCGTATGTATATTATATGGTACAGTGAAGAGAAGCAGAGAAGGAGAAAGAGTCGATTTATATACAGAGAATGAGAGAAAACTTTGATGCTTCGCCATTCTTGAGTCACTTGCCACTCTGAGTCACTTGCCACTAGATATATAACACTAAGAGAAGCATCGAGCGCAGTCGCAAATAGTGGTCGAATATACTTGGAGGTGCAATCGGAAACAGTGATCAAGCCCACTCGGAGGTTAACTTGGAGGTGGGGCTTCTCCGGACAGGGCGTCGCAACTGTACGGCGCTAATACGGACTGTTCGACTCGGCTAAAGAGTTAGGCATTCTAACTATGAGAGGCTATTGTGAATATTTAGCGCCACGCCCTACTAAGTAACCATGCAAATTACCTTGGTAGCACTTTTTCCTTTCACCATCGACATGTCACAGCAACCCTTCATTCGGCCTTTAGACTCTGCTCGAGCCTCTTCACAGAGTGTTAGGGGGGTTTTTTTATGTCTTCGAACCATCTCGGCAGTTTTGATACAGCACTCGGTGAGATGGGAATTGTCATCCACCGGAGACACCAAGCATATAAGGGTCAATCCGAGCTTGGTGTATGCATGAGGTATTTCTTATTGGAAATCCGCTCAACCCCGCACCCGAGTCCGCTCGATAGGCGGAGCAGCCAATGTGACCTTGTTCTGTATATAGAGAGACCGCTAGAGTAGAGAGAACGATATCGCTTTTAGACTTTCTCACAGCGCCCGCTACCATTTCCAACATTTCTTTCTTTATTATAAATCCTGGAAACATCCAACCGAGAATTTTAAGCTAAGATAATGTGATGAAATACAATTAGCTGTGTCGCAGATGAAATATTAATTGCGTCGCGAATCTGATGATCAACACCCCGTTCATAACTAATCGTTAGCTTTAGCCGAGTGGAACAGTGCGCATTAGCGCCGAACAGTCGCCACGCCCTGTCCCGAGAAGCTCCGACTTGGAGGTGTACGGCAGACGGTGATTAAGCCCATTTTGGGAGGCGGTCGATCAGTCCTGGCTGCAGGCGGTGCTCGGTAGATAGTGGGAGACATTCGATCAGGCTGACTGGGAGCTGTGGGACTGTTGCATGTGGGCCTGACTAAGCTGAGGTTCAGCTGAGTTGATGGCAAGGCACTCGGCAGGTAGGGCATAAGGCACCCCACTACCCTTGTATATATCGCACGTCTCTCTCCTTCATACTCCTTCTCTCTTCTCTCTATCCTTGGTCTATTCACTCTGTTCTCCGCTTCCATATCGTAACAGAGACTGCATTCAGGGGTTAACTCGAGATCATGAGAATGTAAGGAGAGAAAATTTAACTCGTGCTCTCAGTGAGCTGGCGGGGAGTTAGCTATAGACGATCAATCGGGGCTGGCAGGAGACGCCGATTGGGAACCGGTGACGGTGCTTAGGGGCTGGCGGGAGATGGTCGATCTGAGCATGGGTGGAGACTATGTTCAAAGTTAACGCACGATCCTGCCATTGGCAGATAGAGGGATATGACTTTAACTTCGAGTTCTGAAGCGATGGTAGAGTAGTGGACGAGATAGAGAGAGCTGGGGGATGGAAATGGGAGGAGATGGGAGAAGATAGGGGAATTCAACTTGATCGGGTATGATACTTGGCATTCTCGAGTATGGTCTTTCTTTCTTTTTATTTAAGCCTGCTTTTTTCTCTCTTTGTACACCAGACAATTCAACTTCTTTCTTGTTTCTTCTGATTGCACTCAACAGGTTCGGTCGCGGGAGATGCTTTAGATTCTTGCGATCGCAACTCACCGGTTCCATTCCCATAGGCAGATAGGAGATGTGGCTGCACCCGAGTCCTGCGCTGTTCGAAGTGCGCTTGCAGTTAGAGTTGACTTTGATCACAGTGCATATGTAAGCAAGCTTGGGTATGCATGCATGATATGTCACCTTACAGAAGCGCATACACTTCGCTAGGTCAGCTTCGTATAAAGTAAGGATACACAAAGTGTGTTGTAGAGTAAAAGTACAACTAATTCAATTACGCAATGATCAGTTCTTTTGTATCGGCTCAGTAAAGTACTTAATTTTTTGTTCGCATCCAAACTTGGGTACCCACCTATCAATGTCTCCTAATCATTGAGCATGTAAGTTCACAAAATAAAAACATCACCAAACTGTAAATCTTAATTTTTTGGATTGGCAGAAACTTTGTATACTAGCTCGCCCGCTCCTGAACGAACAAAGCATTATATATACGAACTGCCCCGTGATTTATAGCTCAAATCTGTAGCTACATAGCACAAACCAGTGTTCCTAAGCGGCCCCGCATGCTGAGTACGGATTTGGCCCAGTGGCTTCCTGTTGGCCCGGGATTTGGCCCGATGGCTTATGTGGCGTTCGGGGGCTTACAGCCCCCAGCGGCCTAAGGCTGCAGGCATTCGGCCGGTGGCTTGCGGCCCCCATGAGCCGCCACCAGCCCCCATGCTGAAAAGTAGGTGCAACCAGCTCAGCCTGATGTTTGAGGCCGCCCCTAGTGCAGGCCAAGCCCGGCTTCATGCAGGCCGGCCTTAGCGGTGGCTTTCAAATGAGGGCCGGGCCGGGCCTGGCGGCTTTCCGGCCGGCCTGGCGGCTTTTCTTGGCGGACTAAACCTAAACAGAATATTTTGTTCGAAAGATTCTCTGCTGCCTTTACTAAGAAAGTGTCCAAAGTACGAAACACAAACCATATCTAACTCAATCATCGTAGCCCTGCCATTGCCGTATTCCATCCATCAACCAGACCAAGGCTTATGCTGGCCGATGCAGGCTTTTTAAATCACGTGCAGGCCGGGCCGCCCTTAGCGCAGGCTTTCAGAATGGAGGCCGGGCCGTTTAGGAACACTGGCGAAAACTCGAGGACATCAGTATAGGGTGCTGAGCATTCTGTGTTCTTAGAATTGACGATCTGAGTATACTTACAACGGATAGCGGGGCATGCATTCTCAGCCGGGGATATCCGGATATGAGCCTTGTTGTACCATAAATGGGAGCTTGCCTTTTACAAAGTCCTATTCCGTTTCTAAGCTTAGGTATTGTAAATACTGAGGCTAGCGCCCTTCACCAAATTTTTCCAGCAGACCTTTCGCGCCTCTGAACTACTCTGAATATACGTATAAAATGTCGAATATCATTCACAGCAAGAATGCTGGATCATGCCAGTGGTGGGGCTATGGGTTGGCCCTAATGACTAGTGTTGTATTGAGGAGAACCAGTGCGACGGGAGGCTTCAAACTGAGTAAACCGGTTGCGAGTACTCTAGAGCAAAAATACACACTCGCACAACAAGTATATCCCACTCTCCATAGTGCGGATGGGGTGGACTGCAATTCCTTGAGTAGTTGCTGCGTCACGCGCGAGTGATACACAACCGAAATCGTGAACTCGCCTTCCACCCCCTACACTTTGTGTGAGCTGCGCATGGTTTGCGAGGCGAAGAGTCTGGGCACGAGAGCACAGAAATCCGTAGATGTACAAGCCCCGTTTGTGAATTGGGTGGCGCTTGGTGCGATCTCTATGTAATCCGCTAATAGGGTGGTTTCCGCGACCATAAATTAAAAATCCCACTACCACCCCTACTGTCCAACGCTCCCTCTCATCTGCTTGCCAAACTTCACGCTAGAAATGGTAAAAATTAAGCGGTGGGGGTCGTGATGGTGGTGTGATGGTGGAGATAATCTAATTTACAGTGCACGAACGAAAAAAAAAAGTGGATTCATGCTTTTATGGTTATAGGGATGTTAAAGGCCTAATTTAAATGGGTTGTGGTTGTGGTTTGCAGTAGTAACAACTGTCGCACCACGCCGAAGTATCGTCATCCTATTTACGGATTATCCCATTCATGGATGGGTTGTCATATCCGCGCACGGCCCGGGACGGGACGCCCTATCCGCGAACGGGGCTTAACAGTACAACTTACCAACTGTACGCACACCCGGGAACTTCCGGCTAGCTTATCAGCAGGCATATTGAGCCCTCCGCGGAGAACGCTGCATGCTCCGGCGCGGGCTCTATCTCCGGGACAATCATGATACGGAAGGATATACTACCCGCATTGACTGTAGGCCTCCGGCTCCTCAGGTGAGGTATTGGTACTACTCCAGATTCCGATATTTGGCCCTGTCAGCACCGCTTATCGTCGGAAGTGATATAGAGGAGCGTGTCTATGTTCATCTTGAGTTGCCTTTTCGAAGCCTGCAGCATCTCGTACAGTGCCTTATATGGCCCTTGGTAGCTGCCAGTGTATGAGGATGTTACTAAAACATAGAAAGAAAAAACTTAACCGGAGCGTAGCGGAGGTGCTAGTTGTCTGTGCTGAGATGTTAGATACTGATCTACGCACACCCGGGAACTTCCGGATATCTTATCGACATACCTAATCCAGTCCTGGTCGGATAATAGCGCATGATACGGCAGCCCAATATCTGGGACCATTCTGACACATCGGCCTTAGTCAGATGAGGTTTTGGTAATACTCCGGATTCGGACATTCGAGTCCCAGCCATTCCTCTGCTCCCGGGGGCTACCCTCACTGCGATACATTTCACTCACAACACTGCACAATCAACCTTCAATGTGATTTCATGGACAGTCGCTCTGATTACTGTCTCATCCACGGATTGCGACCCAGTTACATTGCCAGAAGCTCCACCTAACCATAGTTACTCAAATTTTCCAGCGGTGCCCTAGATAATGCATGCACACTCTTCACATCCGGTCCATTGTGTTCCCAGGGTAGTCGGAGTCAGGGAACCATGGGCTCGGGAACACCTGCTGCTGTTACCCACGTAACTGGGTGTACATCCCTAACCCAACTGACGTCTACCTACACTCGATTGCACGATCCGGCTATGGAATTGCAGACCCACTGCTGGGGATATGCGGGTTGTCCAGATGCATCTTGTATGTTATCGCTTGGGGTGTGGGTTATCTTTGGGAAGTTGTTTATTGGGAATAGAGGATTTAGAGTGAGGGATGTAGACATTTAATGATGAGGATAAGTTCGCTAATTGTAGCTGGAATTTGGCTACATTATAGCACCGGGTCTTTGAAGAGTAAAAAGCCACGTTGTTAAATCAAGGCTGACATGTGTGCGTTACGCAGTTGGACAATTGTCGGGAGTGTGCGGGGTATCCTAGTTTGAAAATGTACACTATATCTCAATCAATATAACCCAGGGTCCCTAGGGTGTCGTGCCGTTGGCCGTAGCAAACAGAGCCCAAGTCCGCAGGTTTCTTTTCTGGGAAACAATTGTCTAGCATGGTTTGTGAAGATCTTGGTATCCCCTACACGCTCACTTTCTGTAGATTGGTTGCATTCCGCTTTGGGATTTAGCGGTCAGCATGGCGCGGGGGTTGTGATTGGCAGAGCTGACCTCCTGTATGAGTGATCATCTGTGAGGCTGTGTAGCGGGGGTGTAGCCTCTCATTCTGTAAGAAATGTGCAGCAAAGTATAAGTACTAGTGTAATTAGTAGTGAGGAGCAAAAGCTCGGCAGCCTCAGCGCTGTGAGTGGAGAATACAATTTCTGTTGCTCTCGCTCAGGCTGCTGAGTTTCGCTGAGTTTCGCATGCTTTTGATATCACTCGATCCATAATCACTAATTAAAACTGCGCTAAAACCCCCTGTTTGGCGCTAAAAAAATGCAACCAATCTACAGAAAGTGAGCGTGTAGGGGATAGTTCGGGGTCGATGTATTGCTGTGCAGATGCCCGGTTGTACTGATATACTAGATGGCACTGCTGATACAGAAGCTAGTGCACTCAACGTTTTCACCGGTGGAAGCTCACTATGTTAGTAGATGTAAGTAGGTAAGTAGACATTGTTTGTGTTACTATTAGGTTTAGAATGAAGTCTAGATGTTGGATATTGGAATCATCGGCTACATTCCTACACGATAGGTCACTAACGGGTATACCATTTCTGCAGATATATTCCATCTGCCTGCGTAGTCAAACGAGCGTCGATGATCTCTCCCATTCTCTTTAAATAAATGCGGCGTAAACTATCCTGTCTGATGGAGGAATAACAGGCTTCATATCAATTGGTCACTCCACATCTACACGCTGCATTGAGAGATCCATTAAGCTATCATCAGTTTTCGAAATATGATACTTTTGATGCTAGAAAGACTTGTTGATTGACTATCTTCTCGAGGCCAGAAGGCCCGTATATATACAGAGTTGTCTCCTACAACCACATCCATATTGTTGGACCAATACGGTGTAGAGGGAAGCGTACGTCGACTTACGGTGCAGCTGCCAAATTGGTGATGCATATATTGACTTGTCTATTCATCTATTTGGCACGTACACAAGAAGTAAAATGAATGCGGCTCCGCCGCTCAACCCTAACCCAATGCCACGTGATGACTTCACTCAAATCTGCCAACACATATTCGTCTCCATATCTATCTCCGTTTGCTCATCCGTTTGCACCTGAGCTGTGAGGCTCACGATGCAGGTACACATGCAACACTTCCCCCTCTTGCTGCGTTTTGTAGCAAGCACATATTCCATGAGCTCATAGAAACAAAATCCAAACAAAGTCTATGTGAATAGTCTTCCGGTGCCTCATTAAAACCCGCCTCCTAATTGCCTGCGGTAGGTAGGGAATGAATGCAATCCGTAGTCATCACGTATGAAGAAATGAAATCCAAGTCCATCCTAATATGCCCAAATATGCTCAATTCCATAGCCTTCCAAATCTACCATACACTCATAGCCTTCGTGAACTTCTCGTGCTTCTCTCTCGGTAGTGCTTTCGTGAAGATATCTGCAGTGTTTTCTTATGTTGATACCCGGGAGTATTTGACAATGCCGTGCTTATGCAAATCTCGACTGTTGTGATAACAAACATCTATGTGTTTCGTTCGTGCCTTGATAGTTCCATTGATGATGTGAGCAAGCGCGCCTTCATGATCGCAGAGGTTCGGAAGAGGTTCGTTGTTCTCGTCGTCATTCTCATCATCATCGTCGTTTTGGTGATGTTTGACATCTTTGCAGAGTTGCAGCAGCCATCTTCCTTCTCTTAAGGCTTCCCAGCATGCGATATATTCTGCTTCTAAAATTGATGTTGCAACTAAGTCTTGCTTCTGTGACTGTCAAAATATCGTACCATTCAAGATGAATATGTGTCCTCCTGGAGATGTTCGATCTGGGCTGTCGCTGGCCCATTCAGAGTCTGTCTATCCAATAAGAGTGTTTGGATCGATAGCATTGCAGCCTCACGATGCAGGTACACAAACAACAAACCAGGCCGGCCTGTGGCCGAGTGATCACTTATGCCCAGTTTATTAGCACTAAAATAGCATATTCTTTACAGAAAATAGTCCACCCACCATTAAAAATAACATCATATGCTACCCAGATACGATAATTGTTTGCTGATATTCATATGCAAGCCGGAATATGGGCCCTTATAAAGCCCGCACGCTTTTCAAAAAAATCCTGGCCCACGGGGGTTTTTAAAAATTTCAGCCTGAAAGACAGCCAGTGTTCTCAACCGTCCCGTCCGACGGCCGGGGACGGTAGTGCCGTCTGAGATCTCGCCAGGATGGACGGGACGGCACTAAATCCGTCCGTCCCGTCCTAGCAGATAAATGACGGCAGGACGCCCGTTGTCTGCCGGGGACGGTGAAAACACCGTCATCGGCGGTCATCCACCGTCCCCGGCCGTTATCGGGCGGTTAGAGGATATATTTAGATGATTAGCAATTGAGGCTTGAGAGCGCGCGGTAAGTGTTATAAATCGATAAATTGATCTTTGGAGCAACGGGGTCAGACATTGAGCGGATGGAGCAGATGCTGAAGAATCTTGCTTCACAGTCAGGGTGATTGTAATGAGTTTTATATGAATATTATTATGTACTTTGCGAAAGATCCATGGATGTCGACCAGGGACAACCGGAGACGGTGAAAAACAAGTTGACGGCCGTCCTTTCCGTCCGTCCCCGTCCTAACTCGGACGGACGGTTGCCGTCTCGTCCCCGTCCTGGGTGATCCCGGACGGACGGGACGGTTGAGAACACTGAAGACAGCAAACCCCTCAGGGCGACCGGGCCCGTTTCAAACACTGGTTGTAGTCTGTAATAGAATAATTCTAAATGCCTCTTCCCAACGAAAGTTGAATTGACTACATTAAATCTAAATCCACATAGAAACTACAAGTCAAGCTCTCTTTTGCTTACCACTTTCCAGGTCGTTTATATCAGTTTTTTTCCTTTTTAAACATCGCCCGCATTGCTCGATCAATCTGAAATACACTCCCCTGACTGCCCCTTCGAGATTGTCTTCCAGCTGCAGATTGGTTACTTCATCGTTGTCGTGAGAGTTTAAGGGCGCATAATGACAAACCTTGGTGAATTTAAACACAATCCATCCAGAGGTGACAAGTACCTGAACAACTATGCCAGCCAGTATATACCAGCGCCAACTTGGATGATTATCGAACAGATTAACATTCATCCCAAACAAGCTCTATTCATAATAAATGATTAGCGTCCAACATATTCTCTTGTGTCTAGAAGCAGTACAACAAAGTCTTGCGTGGCGATCTTACCGATGCAAACATTAATGGGAGGAAAATGAACTAGTAATCAGAACTTAATACTATTATCGCGGTGTTGTGTCAGGAGCAGACATACAGTAATCCAACTAAGCCGCTTCATACTTGCTGCCATTACTGTGGATTTTTTTGCCATTTCCACAGAGTTATGACTTTCGTGGATTGAAACTAGATTAAATTCCTGCAAAGAAGCCATATATGATTAAATAAGATTCAATGCCATTATGCACTAGGGATAATACTCACAAGCTGTATCATATCCTTTGACTCTGTATCCAACTGATCAATTTTCTTTTTGCAATCCGTTAATCCTTGTATACCGTTATCCAATTCCCTGTCGGCTATGTCCAGACAATTATTCCTCTCTTGTGGCTCAGAACTTGCCCTTATGATTGTGTCATCCTCTCTATTACCGTTTCCATTAGCTCTTGCCTGTTCACTGTTCTGTTTTCTTCGTTCCAAGCTCCTGACTTCATCACATAGATAGTCATTGTCTTCGCACACCCGCTTAAACTCCTCGGCCTTTTGTATATGCTCCTGCAAAAGTTTACGAAGATCGGCCCAGCATTTTGCATCCGTTAGAAGATCTTGAATGAGCTCGTTGTCTGTACCTCGCTTTTCTAACAGTTTTTGACGCTGTCAAAAGTCAATCATAAGAATCTTTATGCAGGTTTACCTATGTATAAAGGAACTAAAGCATGGATACTCACCGTTCGGGCCAGGTGCTCTTCTGCCATGCTAAAAAGGGCAGACCATTTGTGTTTCAAGTCTCTTAAAAATAAAGAGAAAAACTGAATACCATGATCTGGGAGCCACCCAAACGGTAATGTGCTGATGTATATCCGAGAACTGAGACATTTCATTCTTGTTTCAGGTCCGCAGCCCTCATCTAACAGGGGCTCCTCCACCGCTCTTACTTCTTTAAGCATTATCCAAGATATCTCACTACGTTGAGGTATCGTGCTAAAAACATTGCTATCGTTTAATACCGGGTTTAAGTATTCGAAGCTAACATAACACCTTAAGAAAGCTATTTATCTTTGAGTAAAGTGCGTTCAATCAATTCGGGAAAAGGACATCCAAACCCACTTACCTACTTTCGACGCCGCTGTCTCGACATGCCGTAACATTGGAATTCCGTTATACGCTAATTGGTGACCTGGGCGCCATACCCATACAAATTCCGCGGGCTTGCTTCCATGATTTGCCCTAGGCGTATTCTCCTCTGGTTCTATAAGATACTGATAAGGATCAAACACATCCGGGCTCTTCGCAGAGTTGAGACCATATGTGGAACTAGCACTATGTTAGTAATTGTTGATCTGAGTCAATACTTACAACTTACTAGAGATATCGGTTTCGCCCTTCGAACGCCTCTCTTAAAATACTACGTCTAAGTGCATTCTCTGGCAGCGATTCCTTCATAATATAGTTCTTTTCCTCATTTTCCCGTATGAGAATTCCGGCATCCGAGGCATCATATAAAGATCGCCATTTGTCCATTTTAATACTTCTAATGCTAGTTCCGTTTTGAAGAAGTAGATCGACGGTTTTGGGGTCTTTTGATTTTATGGCATAATCTAAGGCGTAATGTAATGGCCTCAGGCGCCTGTGATCTTCAAGTTCTGTGTTGGGATTTTCTCCTAAGAGGCGCCCAAGTAGCTCCCAAATATTACGGCGAACTGCTAGATGAAGTACAGTGGACCCACCGCAGTCCTGAGCGTCGATATTTATTTTCCCAGAATGAAGGAGAAAATAGAATATTTCCACGGGCGCCTCTTCGCATGCCACATGCAAAAGAGTTCTCCCCAGTTGGTCTACTAGGTCTTTATCTGCATTATGTTCAGAGCTTGATAATCAAGACATTTATGTATACTTACCAGTGCAAGCTTCGATTCGCTTTTCCAGTATGTTTAGATCTCCATTTTTTGCGGCGGCCCAGATGTTGCTTCTAGCATACTGCAACAACTTCACCATGTTTTCAGATTTGGTTCCAGCTGGCGATTTTGCTATTCTTTCATCAAGCTCTAATAATTCCGCGTCAACCTCTGCTCCGGCATCCAGTAGTAGCCCCACCATGTCTACGTTTCCACTCTCCACTGCAGAATTCAGTGCAGTTTTCCTTGGGTCATTTTCAGGTCTAGCATTGATATCAGCTCCACAATCCAACAACAATTTGACGATTTTCTCGTGTCCTCCATTCACCGCAACACATAATGGTGTTCTTCCATCAGCCGATCGCGTTGCGTTCACGTTGGCCCCAGCATACACTAACAATTTCACTACGTTGTCGTTTCCAGACTCCGCTGCCAGATGTAGTGGCACATGCCCGCCTCTATCTATAGCTGAGATGTCAGCCCCCTCATCAATGAGCAACCGAACTATGCCATCATAGCCACCCCCAGCTGCTACATGTAATGCCGTCTGTCCCGTGGTGTCCTCGGCCTCCTTGTCGGTGCCTATGGTCTTGATGAGTACATTAACTGTGGAGTAGTGACCCTGCGAAGAAGCATGGTGCAGCGCTGTCTTTCCGCTACTATCCTTCGCCTCCTTATTGGCACCCGCAGCAATGAGAAGCCGAACTGTCGTGTCATCGCCTCTCTCCGCAGATGCAATCAGCGGTGTCTTGTCCCGCAAACGAGCTTCAACTTGGGCGCCAGCCACCAACAACGCTTCAACTACCAGAGAAAATCCCATTCGTGCCGCAGTATGTAAAATTTGGGTTTTAAAATCCTCAGCAGACTCACTCAGTTCAAGAGCAGGAAGTTCCGCGTTCAAATTGGAACTAACCCAATTCCCTAACAGGAATAAAGCCGGACCATCAGTCAATCTCTCAGTCAGCTGGGAAACAGAGTTTAAAACATGTGTATCCTGCCTGCAGTTGTCCATGTGGCGTTTGAGATAGCTCAGGGCATAGTTAATAAATGGCCTGTCATTGAGATATTGGGTATAAGTCTCAAAATTTTCCGAAGTCCACTGGTCAACAGTTGGCAGTTCGTTATCCAGTAATCCACTTGCGGCACAGAGCATGAGATATCGGAGACAAGTTATAGATATCCTAGCGTGAGCATATTCGTAGCTCGTACAGATCATGAACTTTGACTTTGCTACATGCCCATTGGGTCTTAGGAAGAACTCGCGAACAGTTTGATGCATAACCTGAACACTATTCTCTTCTGTAAATATGTTAGCGGACAGTTCCAAAATGACGTCCAAACAGAGAAAGTATCAGAAAGACCCTTTATTTCCAGCAAATTGCCCCCACAATGGACAATACGCGAGTCAATGCGGTAGATTACTTTGGTATTGAATGATCCATCTGGCAATGCGAATTCTGCATCAAAATCATCTGGGATAGTGAGTGCTTGGTGTAACTCTGCAAGTCTAAGTGGGCGGCATGCAAATAGAACGAAGCGAAACATCCTGATTCCATATTCGATGTCTGATTCGTTCCCTTTTTCTAGCTCGTTGAGAATTTGTTCGTAGAACGTTTCTAGTTCTGTGGGGAGGCTTCTCAAGAAGTCAAATATCTGCTGCTGACTGCAGCCGCGCTGGACATATTCGAGTAGTTTTTCTTTAACCAAATACACCCATATGAACACCCCTTCGGCATGTGCAACTATGTAATCCGTAATCTGAAGAAGGATATCCGAGGGTAGTTCCAATTCGGAACGCAAGAAGGATCCTGCAAACTTTAGAATATCTGCATTGTTCTCATTCTGTAACTTAATGACTTTGGTTTCTTCTGTACGGTGGCTCAGCTCTACGATAGGACGACTTGCAACGAAGACTTTCATTACGCATGGCCAACTTTCGTTTGAATCGTTTCTGCAGAGCTGACGCAGCAATTGAATAACATCATGTCTATCGTTGCCATCTGATTCATCCACTGCATCAATAACGAGGTACAGTCGTTCATTTGCAGGGTGTGACTTCAACGACAGCAAAATTTTCTTCAGAAAATCGTAAGTCCATGTACCTCGTGGTAGCGTCTTCCGGTAGAGTGATTGAAAGTGAAAAAAAAAAGTTTCGTTTTGGTGTAAGATATCGTAGAGGATTGAGCGCAGCATATTAGAATGATTAGTGTGTAGTTCGCCTTCCCTATGGCTGTAGAAGAAACTGGCCACAATAGCATGTTTGGCAAGAGATTCCTTCTTGAAAAGATTATCCTTAAAGTACTTTGTAAGGATGCTTTTCCCACTGCCTGGCTTCCCCTCGATAAGTATCAGATCGGAAAGTGGTACCGACATCCAAGCCTTATATTGCTCATGTTCCCAGAGCCATGTCAAGGTACCGACATGCTCCGTTGGGATCTTACCATGACGGGTACCGTTGTAGCGAAGAGAATCGAGACACTCTACATTAGCAACTTAGTTGGACTGACCACTAGAGGATAGGATGGAGTCCAACCCTGTCGCTCCTTGTCGTACTCAATGCAAGCTACCCCAGCAACCAGAGGGTCAGACCGACACGTAAGTAACACTTTGAACCTCGGGCTGATGATTGGTTGCGAGCAAAATCTTTCAAGGAACTGAGTGCCGTCTTTGCCGAGTTTATGAATTCCGTCGATAATGATTGAGGTCTGGTGGACTTCTTTTACTTCTTCAACTCCCTTTGTTAAAGCTTCCAAAATCTCGCCGTCCCATGCGTCAAGAACCTTCTTTACCGTTGTGAGTGGAGGATCTTCCTCCCGCAAGCGCGACTGGTCGCGATCGAGGATCTTGTGTACAAGGGTGCTAAGGAATGTGGTGGCAATCGATTTCGCCTGGCGGTTGTCTGAGACTGTGAGAATATGGCGGAGAATGGCGTGGGCGAAAGCGGTGGTAGAAACCGAGCTGCAGGTAAAGTAGAACACAGCACCTGTTGCTTGGTTGGCTATGTGGCATGAAACATCAGTCATTCGGCAGCCGGGTGGTCCACCAAATAGGCATAGCACTTGTGTGTGGTCCTCCGATTTCCAACGAATAAAGTCTTCGTCACGAAAGATCCAGTAATATTTCGCGTCAGCGGGATTAATTGGTGAGATGTGCTCGTCCTTGTTGGTTACAGGCAGCAGGCCTAAGAATGTGCTCTTTTCCGTTTGTGCTTCAACTAACGCGAGCGAGTAGTCAGTGTTTGTGAAGTCATTCGTTAAACCATTAAAGCAAACTTCTTGTCGACCCAAAGCAAATCACTCACTTAGTCGCAATATGTTGTCATGAAGCAATTGTTTATTATCTCTAGCCATGTGGGCGCTAGGTTAGTAAACCATCATTCACCCCGCAGGCCCGGAAGAGACTGACCTGCCAGAGCTAAACATTGTCCCACCGTTAAATCTCGACATGGTGAATTCATGGTGCGTGGCTTCATTGTAGGCGCTACGGTTGTCCATGATGTTAACACTATCAACCGTCGTACTCTTGTTACTAGCCGTATTGTACTTGTTCGCAATGTTGTGGTTGCCGGATGCGCTTGATATGATAACTACTTAAGTACTTATCAGTCAGACTGAGAGAGAGGAAGCTCCGGATATACTTACGTATACGTAACCTGCTCCCCTTGGTGTGAAAATTGTGTTGTTGATGCAGTATGTTCAGAGGTCGTAATTGTTAGGATCGTTCACACTTCTAAGCTCATTGGGTTGGGGTTTCCTAATTGGTATAAATTTTCTGAGACAAATTCAACTTAGTGTCGTAAATGTCTGACAAGGCCAGCCCGCTTTAATAGCGAGACTCCGTTTTGCCACTGACTCATTCCGACGCTTCCAATAATTTCCATTCCTTGATGCAGGAGGCACTTCATGCGCACCCCTGTTCCTGCAAGGGATGCTTCATGCATACCCTTGTCATCCCCATGCATACTTATTCTAGCTCTACCACTTATCACCCAATAACTCCTAAGGCCTGACTCCTAACGTCTAAGTCCTAACTCCGTTAAGTCCTTTACATCCGTTATCTCTGCTAGGTACATTAGCTCCGCTACCTCCGTTACCCCCGATATCTCCATGATATATGTCGAGTGATATCCGATGATGGATGCGGCCTTCTCCGCTTCCCGAGCACTCTCAATATACATCCATACTTCCTCTGAGGAGTACTTGGGACTTCGCAGCGTACCCTCGTACCTGCCGTCCCCCTACTCATTCTCCAGCCTGGTTAATCCATCCGCCATCTTTCCCGATCCTGGTCTGTACTGTATCTCCATGTCCAGCTCATACAGGATTCGCTGGCGCCATCTGTGAACTTTCAGGGTAACAACTCTATTCTCCGAAGAATATGCCAATACTCTATAATCCGTAAGGATAAACACATTTCGGCTAACGGTTATCTATTGACGCTTTTCGGAGAGCGTGTTCATCACCGCTCGGCACTCGCGTTCCGTTGCTGTTCCGGTGTTGCATGTGTACCTGCATCGTGAGCCTCACAGCTCAGGTCCGTTTGATATGCAGTTGGTGTATGAAGATATGCCTCAGGAGAGCGGCTCATATCAGTGCAAACGGATATGCAAACGGATAAGAGATATGGAGACGAATATGGCTGTGAATATGGGAAACAAGTCTGTATATATACGGGCCTTCTGGCCTCGAGAGATCAGTCAATCAACAAGTCAAAGAAGTATCCAAAGTAACATCCGGTTCGTTCTGCACGGTTTGTAAACAGCGCGCCATCGAAACCATTTATTTTTCTCTTATGTTTGAATTTTTGATGCTCAACTGCGCCCTCACAGTGCGTATCTGTTTATTCCATTATTCCCGAAGACAACAGGTGGTCTACATATTATAACGCACCAACCATTAGGTAGTATCATATAATATTTGTAATACGTTTGCAAGTTCAAAATATGATACAGTATCTTTTCACATCGGATAATCAGAAGCACAGCGGTGGGAAACTATGGCATGTATGTTGTACGGCACTGAATTAGATGCTTTCTGGTTTAAAAGTAGCAAGAGAATTGAGAGTCTCACAAACCTAGTAAGCACCACGAGGCTACGAATCAGATCGTAGTGTGTAGTGTACGTACTTCACAATTTGAACTTTCGCTCACCTGACGGACTGTGCTTACTGCCTTTTGTCATTGGCGATCTGTTGTCCGCTTGGGTCTGTGGTGCAGAATGCGAAAAAGAATGGAAAAACGATGTGTGTGGACTTTAGTTGTAGACTTCAGTGTTCCTAAGCGGCCAGGCCGGGCCGCCCTTAGCGGCGGCTTTTAAATGAGGGCCGGGCCTGCAGGCTTTCTCTTGGCGGCCGGGCGGCCGATCTGCAGGCTTTTTCTTGGCGGCCGGGCGGCTTTGCTGGGCGGCTGGCCTGCAGGCTTTTTCTTGGCGGCCGGCCGGCCGGCCGGGCTGCTTCTGACCCAGGCCGGGCCGGGCCGCCCTTAGCGCAGGCTTTCGGAATAGAGGCCGGGCCGCTTAGGAACACTGGTTGTAGTCCCAATCACACACTCCTTATGTATAACCCCGCTTTGTTTCAGCTTTCATTGAGCATGTAGCTGCATGCGTTTGTTGTTTTCATTGCAAATTGATGCAAATGCCAAATAATCTAGTTAAGCACACGGTTTTTATACTACGTGCAGCAGTCAGCTGCAAATCTATTCGTCCCAAAGGCTCTAGAAACACTTGAACACCATCCTACGGGGACCGGCATGTGAGCCTAGTGACGGAGTAGAGAAATAGTAGCAACGGACCCAACGTCAAATAAACTAGATACCACCTAATTATAAAGTAGTTCTCGAGTGAGCCAACCCCAAAATGTTACTCAGCCCCTCGGGTGATGTGCGCAGAGTAACACTAATCGGTTTTGGAAGACAAAAGGATTGGAGGGAGTTTATGATGAAGTGTTAGAGTTTGTAGTGCGGACGTTTATTGTGGCTAACTCTAGATAATTTTTGGATCTGAGCTTTAGGTTATACCGATGGGGACCAAAGGTATGCACGTGGTTGGGTTGTGAAATCGAAAAATCGCCCAAGTCGTCAGCACAGAAGACTTTTTGTAACTCTACAACAATATATTAGCCTTCCCGTACCAGTGCCAGCCACAACAATTTCCGTGTTTCTATTGCTTACCATATGAAAAAAGGGGAGTTTTCAACGACGGTCTTAAGTAGGATTTAATTGTATAACCGTTAGCAATGCGTTTTTGACCGCTTATTGACTGTACCTAAATGGTATCTAAACGGTGTCGCTACGGTTATATAAGGACAACCTACTTAGGACCGTCGTTAAAAACCTGCCTTTTTCATACTGTATGAACACTGTTTAATGTACCGCTTCGACTTCCTCGTGACAGATCAGCGCGCAGCTCGGCACAGATTCCGGAACTTTCCGACGATACCGAGATCACCCGGTAGCTGCGATTGGAATTCTGATGAGTACTCGGAAGACGAAATCGGAATTGGATTTCGGAATCGGTTCAGATCGGCACTAAACACTCCCGGGTTCGACTTCCTGTGCGTGTATGTCCTTGGCCTCGTGCGATCGGTCACTCTAATGTTCAATTTGTACTCGGCAGTTGGGCCGGGCCCCGAATGACGCCAGTCCGGACGATGGGGAACCCTGGCTCCATCCCCAGCCTCACATCTTCTCTTCACTGCTATTAAGACACCGATGCCTATGAGTTGCATTTTCACTCACGTTAACACGGTTGCTCTGATTTCAAATTCTGAGAGCATATCTGCATAGTTCACTTAAATAATAGTACGGAAATACCGGTTTCATTCGCTCAACTATTTCACAGAACCGACTAAGCCAAAAGGGTACACCTCTCCTCTTCCACCGTCATCATAATGACTCCGCACTTAACACCGTCGAGTCTTATCCAATCCCGCCGCTATAAGACCCATCTCAACCCCCGAGCTCACTACATCACTTAAAGTTTCCGGATTCCACTCAATCCAGCCCAACCCCGCTTTGACTCCCGTCGTAACCCCCTCACTAATCACATCCCTCATTTTGTCCAAAATAATTTTCCTTTCCCTTTCCCTTTCCCTTTCCTTCGCTTCTTGTTTCTTCATTTCTTTCTCCTCATTCCTTTCCTCCGCTGTTCTTCTCATCTCTGCTGCCTCGGAATATTTCTCCCAAGATGACCTCCATCCCCCCATTGGCGCCTCTCTCGATCTCCGGTTGATCACAGCCCAATCCCTTTGTGATACGTTTGGCTTCATCTTCTCCCACACCGCGGCTTCGACAACTCCAAGAAGCGACTCCAAGGCTTCCAATGTGCCATTGCAGTACGAAGACTTAAATTCTGTATCACAAACACATGCATATGCAACGGCAGGCGAGGTAGACTCCTATTCGAGCGACCCTGGAGGGATTCGACAAAAAAGGGAGGCGCAGTGTTGACCGCGCTAGACTCTAAACCGTGACAATACTTGGGGACGAGATCCCTTCAAAAGCATTCAATTATGGGGTTAACTGCCATCAGATTAAACTCAGATTAAACTCAGATTAAACTCAGCATTGATATTCACTGTTACAGCAACGTCTGAAGGTCTATTTGCACCGCTTGAAAGGTGTTTATACCTTCTTGGCGCTATTATCATCGTATTGCACTCGTTCTTGGCACAATACTTCAAACCATTGATTGTGTATATCTTCAGCTTCCCGGTGGAAATCCACCTTTGGCAGAGCTAAAAGCATCGCTAAGCGAACAATGACGTATTCTCTATCCTATGACATCAGTTGCATCTGCATTTTCCACCGCTAGGCGTTTGTAGCCGTGTTGGATGGTTGCACAGTTGGGACAACTTGAGAACTACTCAATTTGCTCCGAGATGCACGAGGTCTGAGCGGCACACATGGTATGAGATGCCAAAGCAATGCCCGGCGTTGCAAACCGTCCTCACCGCGAGTTCTAAATCTCGTCTCGAGGCTTGTCGTTCATGAGGTGCCTGGTGACGCGGCAAGATGAAGGCTGCGCCCTTTTGTGTTCCTTAACCAACAAAACTCACAAGTTGAACCTTGAACCAAGAAATCGCCAGAACCCGAGTATATATATCCCTTCTTCCCGCCTACATCTCCTTTCTCTTTTCCTCCTGTATTATACACACCGACAGAATCATGATCTCGACATCACGTGACGTGCACAAAACAACGCCTCCCGTTCCAAAACACACCCGATAACCTACAGTACTTTGTACGTTCACTCTGGGATTCCTTTCGCTACATTCAACTGTATCATAATGCTAACGCCTCAGATGTAGATTCATTTTCAACTCGCAGCGATGGCACCAAACGGCAGCCGCAAAGGAAAGGGGAAGGCAACTGCTAGGGCAAAAATGCCGACATCAGTAATGAATCGACGCCTGTCGTTGGATCGGGACCGTATAAAGTGATTCATCTCGGATCACATCCGTGGACTCATACGGATATAGAATGTTTGCGGCGTCAAGGATGAGAGAGCCTGGGACCTCTTTTATGGTATAATCTTTCTTGATCCAGTCAGGACTCGCCACTGTTTACAATTCCAGCGGATGTGGCCGCACCGCAGGAGCAGCAGTTCACCTTTTCGGGAGTGGTGGGCAGCCCTCCGCTCATATATGGGGCAAATGTTTGACAAAACCTGTGACCAAATGAACAATCGGAGGTGGGACAACCCCCGTGCCTTTGGGGATTAAGTCGATCTCTCCAATGCGCAGACAACCAGCTCGGGAAAGGTTAAACGCACTGGTGAGCGTTTCTCTTGGTATGGTAGCGATGATCCCAGGGCAAAGATTGAGCTGCCAAGCTGCCGGTAGTACAAGCCAGGCGACTTCCTGGCCGTTGGATCACTGAATTGGGATGAGATAATCGACGAGGATAATGATGATGAGAACTGGGCGGATCCCGGAGCGCCGAGTGGTGGACGGAGCCGTCCTGGCGATGATAATGACAATGACGACAGCGAGGGTGAAGAGGACCCGCAGCGTGGTGAGAAAGGGACCGGGAAAGGGAAGGGAACAAAGGATGGGAAGGGGAAAGGGAAGGGGAAGGGGAAGGGAAATTGTAAAGGGAAAGGTATTGTGAAACTGTATGAGGCAGACTCAGACATAGAGGGCTAACTAGAGCGGGTATATTTAGAGCCCGAAGCATCGCCCGCCATGCCAATTTCCTCAGATGATGATAGCGACTCTACCGAGTCGGACGGCGATGTGGATATGGAAAAGGAAGGTGACGATGAAGAGGAGGAAGATGAAAGAAGGAAGATGAGGAGGAGGAGGTGGATGAGGATGAGGAGGAGGATATGGATGAGGATGATGGCAAAGAACCTCAGACGATTGGCCAGGGAGAGATGGTAAATACATCTGCTGACGATGTAGATACCATGGTAGACGATCAGCCAATCGTGCTACCCGAGCAATGCCAGGAGATGCGCGAGCAAATTCCACGGCCATAGCCTCCGGCGCCTGCCCCACGGCCACAAACGCCGGACCCTTGCCCACAACCACGAACTCCGGAGACTCATCCCCTCAGTGGGCTGGAGCATTTGGGGCTTGTGACGCCGCAAAAACCTCGCCCAGCAGTGCCAAATCAGCGAAAAGCTGAGGCAGCCGGAAACACCTCGGATGTGGATGTGGATCAGCGGCTGCTGATTGAATCGGCAGGTGGCAACAGTCTCCGCGATGTCCCTCTCCCAGATGTCCCTTTCTCTTAGGCACGCCACGATGGCTCGGTAGGCGAGGAGTGAACCAGTCCTCGCATTGTAGAGGAGGCGATGGTTGTTGCGTTCGGGTTAGGGTCGGGTTCTTGTCTTGTTTGTTTCCTTTGTTCTAATATCTTTATCTCAGGCATTGATTATTACATGCGTTGCAAGGTTTTTGGATCGCTCAAGGTTTATTTTATTTATAGGTTTTGTATTGGTTTTATTTGATTGGTTTTATTTTATTCATAGTATTATGGGACATCGCGCATGGAGTGTTTTTGCAACTCCTGGCGTGTAAGGAACCTCATTGTGATGGTGTTGAGGCTCAATAAATCTCTCAAGTATCGTGAGCTTATACCGACACCAGACTGCTCAGGCTCAGCACCAACTTTCGTCCCTTTCTACAGTGAATACTCCACTCCTCGTGTGTCGTTGACAATGCCAGAGAAGATCCTGTTCCATTGCCCCGAATTTTCATGCAGAAAGAAGTTCATCTCACACAGCTGGGGACATAAACATATCTAATTACACCATCCTGAACACCTTCAGAAGAATCTGACTGGTCGCAGCGCGCCCCGACGCGTTGAACCCGCTCAGCGTCGTAAATTCAACGCTAACAAACAGTCAGTCGAAGACTTGGACCCGTTTCCCTACCTTGAACACTTTGAAAACATCGCAGACACGGAGTCTCAACCACCGCCACCTCTGCCGCGGATGAAAATATACCCCAGCACTGGCGCTCCACTGATCGATTACATTGCTGAGCCATGGGAACGCGACGCTCAGGGCTGCCTTGAGACGAACCTACAAAACAATCCCTACTATCCATTTGCGACGCGTGAAGAGTACAAATATATCCAGTGTGAGATCAAGAAGAAGGGCAGGAAGAGGTACTATGACAACGTGCTGAAGGAAGAAAACACCGCTTTGTGTTTACCAAGCTTCAAAAACAGGGATGGCGTCCAGAAGCTCGTGGCTAGCATGCCAGATGACCAGGCTCTCGGGGAGTGGGAACTACACACTCTCGAGGATATGAGATGGAATGACAATCACCAACGCCCTATCAAATACTGGAGTCGTGACATCATCAAAAGCATGAGATGGTTGATGCGGCAGCCAGCCTACGCCAAGCATCTCATTTTCTCCCCTCAGCGGTGCTTTAACAGCGATACACCCCCGAAAAGCCTCTATACAGAAATGCACACTGCGGACTGGTGGTTGGAGACACAGTTAAGAAGAGATACTCGAGGATAATAATGTGCTAATCGATGTTTAGGCAACACTCAGAATGGGGGATACACTGGTTCCCTTGATCTTCATGTCTGACAGAACGCATTTCTCGAATTTTGCTGGCGACAAGAAAGAGTGGCCTGTATATATGACAATTGGCAATCTATCTTCGAAGATCCGCCAGACGCCCTCAACCCACAACGTCGTAATGGTCGCTTTCGTACCGATTCCAATCAAGAAACACAATATTCCTCCGAAGCGGCTAGATGAGCAGCGGTAAACACACTGAGAGGTGCTGAATGAAGTACTCCGGCGGCTACTCCAGCCACTCACCTTTAAACAAAATCCCAGCGCTGGGAGCGGGTATTACGACGTTCTCTGTGCAGATGACAACTTCAGGCGTTGTAAACCGGTTTTAGCAGCATGGCTTGCAGATTGTCCAGAGTATAGTGTTCTACATCATCGTGAGCGGCATGTCTGTTTTTGGTGCGAGTGTCAAAAGAACGAACTTGGAGATTATGTGCATCCTGACAAGGAACACCCCCGGCGGCATCACAACCTATATAGTACGCTCAGCAATGCCAACTCCGAAGCAGCGGATGCTGGACTCTTGTCGCGCCATTGTCACCAAGGATTCAACGTGTTTCGACATATTCCATGTATTGTGAGCGATCTCCCGAAGCCCGATCTCCTTCATACAATGCAGATCGGCATGCTTGACCACCTCCAGAAGTGGATTTTCCACTTCATGAAGACGCACAAACGGCTGGACAAGTACAATGCAATCTGGTTATCCGTGCCTGTTTACCACGACCTCACACCAAAAAATAAGTCATACGAGGATGTTTCTTAATGGAATGGGAAGGAGATGAAGCAAATGAGCCGGTACCTGCTTGGAGTTGTATCCCAGTCACTGCAAGGTGGAAACCCCGCTCAGCGTCCCATATTCAATCGCGCAATTGAGTGCACACGGGCATTGTTTGAATTCTATATGTATGCTCGATATAAATATCACGATAATGCAACATTGAGCTACATGGAGAACGCCTTGCATCGTTTTCACACCTTCAAAGATGTGTCCTTACTCGGGCGAGCCGGCAAGAAGGCGAAGACCTAAGCCAATGCCCTGAGAACGAAACTCGTGAAGAAGCAAAAGGTAGACGAGGAAACAAATGCTGAAACTTGGACGCCGTCCAAGATGAGGCGCGACATGAACGCCTGGCGGGATTTCATTAGCCACCAGATAGATATTTCCAAGGAGTTAGATGCCGACCTCAACTTTCCAAAGATCCACTTGATGTCTCATTGGGCCGAACAGGTTCGTCGATACAGAGCGTTGCAACAGTAGTCTGCCGAGAGACATGAACAAGCACATGAAACGAACCTCAAGGACGGTTGGAACGACTCCAATCACTATCTCAACTACCTGCCACAAGTAATCGCCTTTCAGCATCGCATCCTCTGCTTCGAAATCAGAGAGCTCAATCTCCAAGCCCTCGCTCAGCGTCGGGAGAACAGCGCTGCCCCGTGCAAAATCCTCCCTTCCGGCGCTGATCTGGCTGCCCCCCCGAGCCCCCAGTCATATGTGAAGCCCGAATTCATGGGACCCCAAAATCGCCGTGATGGAAACCATCCTGACGCTATGATCAAAGACTTCAGAGCATTACCCGACAATACGCAAGACGCAACGCACCGCGCGGCAATATACAGCGGTACGTGGGGGTTTATAAAGCATAAGAGTCGTAACAAGACGTGTATATCGGATGAACAACTGCATGCAATGGAGCTCTGTATTTACCATGGTATTAAGGATCAAGTTGAGGGTTTAGAAGGTGAACTCATATCTCAGATATGTCAATGTACAGGAAGCCAGAGCTGGCGTGGAGGGGATCGACAGAACGACTGGCGATGGGTAACGCAACGCCCGGGGAGGTGTTATGGTGCGCTGAATGGGCGTCTCCCGTGGCAACTGCAACGACTATTCAAAATCAAACTCCAAAACAAGGATGGGGCTTTCGTTGAGTACTGGTTAGCCATGGCGCTCACCACAATACCGGAAATCCCGGGCAACTTGGATCCCGTCTCGAAATTTGGACAAGTGAGAAAAGCACCGCCCGCTGTTGCTTTGCAAGATTTCAGCGTGGGAAACATCGTCCGCTGCGCGCATGTAATTCCAGAAATGGCTACTAGTACTAAGACAGGAGACGGACGGAACGAGCGATGGATTGTCAATAGCCACATAGATCTGTCGACTTGAAATGATGTGTATAATTAGTACAGAGAGAAATGCATTTTATGCCCAAGTAGAAGGAACGCGAGGAGAGATTTTCGAAGCGTCACCCATCGCCTTGCAATCCCGTATAATTAGTAAAGAGAGAATTGCATTTTGCGCACAGGTAGAAGGAACGCGAGGAGAGATTTTCACAGCGTCACCTAGTGCATTGCAATCCCGATGCAGGCGCGTACCCACTGAACCCGTTCCAACGTATGGTAACAGTTGGCCACAACGCCAGAGTGTTCATTTAAAATAGAAGACCGACAGAGCAAGAAGAAACGGTGATACAGCGATCGCAGGGCGATATGCAGTGCGACACGTGGTAATCAGGCCGGGCGTGCAGTGATCCGCCACCGGGGTGTCTCTGACAGCTCTGACGGAGCGCGTCCACTCTGACGGAGCCATTCCGCCCGGACGGAAATAGTTTTTGCTGATGTAGTACCCTTCACGTTTCTTTCTGTGCTCATGATCCTAATGTGGGCTGGCACCTTCTGGTGGAAGAGCGCTCTGTTGATCGCGGATGCAATCTCCTGGTCAATCTTGTTGGGCAGCGGTACACTGTCGTCTCTTCTCAAGATCAAGCCTCTCTCTGCCATACTGGATCCGGACGTTGGGGCGGGGGCTGGGCCGGCGCGTGCCTTCTTACTCTGGGTTTGGGGTGGGACTGTCTCCCACCTTCTAGCCGCTGTGGGTAGTGACTTGGGGTTAATGTTAGCAACGGTTCCGGACCATCACTTCGGGTCTGGGTCTGGGTCCAAACCGAACCGTTGCCAAATTGGCGGTCCGGGTCGTCAATAAACCCGAACTGCCCACTCGGGCACGGTTCCATGGTAAACTCCCAACCCGTCTCAATTGGGCGGGTTGTCAGCGGGTCGCACAGCGGGTCCACCTATAGATTCATATAAGGCTCTTGTATTTGCAGTGTGTTAATAGTATCTTATCAAAATGAAGTTTTCAGCAACCATTAATGAGCTTTTGCTTGTTGAGCAGTTTGCAATATCGATTAATTTGGTATC
>Ga0307514_10001002_pt1 | contig 41404 bp, 43 predicted proteins | sample 16_EM_MG_FD_203088 | JGI IMG/M metagenome (GOLD analysis project Ga0307514, IMG submission 203088) | Populus trichocarpa ectomycorrhiza microbial communities from riparian zone in the Pacific Northwest, United States - 16_EM | ecosystem: Host-associated > Plants > Roots > Unclassified | place...
ACCGAGCGTGGCTCGGTCGCCGACGCCGTCACCGCGCTGCGCCCGCTCTGGCACGAGTTGCTGACCCTGTTCGGGCCGGAGCGCCTGATGTGGGGCAGCGACTGGCCGGTGCTGACGCTGGCTGGCTCGCATGCGGAATGGGTGGCCGTCAGCGAAGCGCTGATCGGCGAGCTGTCGCCCGAAGCGCAGGCGGACGTGTGGACCCGCAATGCGCAGCGCTTCTACGGCCTGTGAAGGTGTTGACATGACCCCGCTCGTCGAGATTCGCAACCTGTCGAAGTCCTTTGCCGGCGTGCGTGCGCTGCAGGACATCCAGTTCGAGCTGCTGCCCGGCGAGGTGCATGCGCTGATGGGTGAAAACGGCGCCGGCAAGTCCACGCTGATGAAGGTGCTGGCGGGCGTCTATCCGCGCGATGGTGGCGAGATCCTGGTCGACGGCCGTGCGGTCGAGATCGACAGCCCGCGCGCCGCGCAGGCGCTGGGCATCGGCATCGTGCATCAGGAACTGAACCTGATGAACCACCTCAGCGCCGCGCAGAACATCTTCATCGGCCGCGAGCCGCATGGACGCTTCGGCTGGCTGGACGAGGCCGCGCTGAACGCCAAGGCTGAGCAGCTGTTCCAGCGCCTGAACCTGAAGCTGGATCCGCGCACGCCCGTGGGCGAGCTGACGGTGGCGCGCCAGCAGATGGTGGAGATCGCCAAGGCGCTGTCCTTCGACTCGCGCGTGCTGATCATGGACGAGCCCACCGCGGCGCTGAACAACCAGGAAGTGGCCGACCTGTTCCGCATCATCCGGCAGCTGCAGGCCGAAGGCGTGGGCATCGTCTACATCTCGCACAAGATGGACGAGCTGCAGCAGATCGCCGACCGCGTCACCGTGATGCGCGACGGCCAGTACATCGCCACCGCACCCATGGCCACGACCAGCGTGGACAGCATCATCGGCATGATGGTCGGCCGCCAGCTCGATGCCTTCACCAAGCACCTGCCAGACACCACGCGAAACGAAGTGCTGCTCCAGGTGCGCGGCCTGAACCGCGGCCGCGCCGTGCGCGACGTGTCGTTCGAGCTGCGCGCCGGCGAGATCCTCGGCTTTGCCGGCCTGATGGGCGCCGGCCGCACCGAGGTCGCCCGCGCCATCTTCGGTGCGGACCCGCTGGATTCGGGCGAGATCCGTGTGCGCGGCAAACCGGTCACGATCCGCTCGCCGCAGCAGGCGGTGGCGCTGGGCATTGGCTACCTGTCGGAAGACCGCAAGCATTTCGGCCTGGCGACCGGGCTGGACGTGGAGACCAACATCGCGCTGGCCTCCATGGGCCAGTTCACGTCGGCCGCCGGCTGGGTGGACCAGGCCGCGCTGCGCCAGACGGCCGAGCAGCACGTGCGCCAGCTGGGCATCAAGACGCCTTCGGTCGAGCAGCCGGTGCGGCTGCTGTCTGGCGGCAACCAGCAGAAGATCGTCATCGCCAAGTGGCTGCAGCGCGACTGCGACATCCTGTTCTTCGACGAGCCCACGCGCGGCATCGACGTGGGCGCCAAGGCCGAGATCTACAAGCTGCTGAACCAGCTCGCGGCGCAGGGCAAGGCCATCGTCGTGATCTCTTCCGAACTGCCGGAGGTGCTGCGCCTGGCGCACCGCGTGCTGGTGATGTGCGAAGGCCGCATCACCGGCGAACTCTCGGCCGAGCAGGCCACCCAGGCCAGCATCATGCAGCTGGCCACGCGGCGTGAAGCCGCCCCCGCCTGAGGGCGCAACGAACACCGACTGCCATGCCACCCATCACCACTTCTCCCTTGCCGGCGGCCGAAGCCGCCATGCCGCGCCGCCGCGTGTGGCTGCGCCCCGCCGCGCGCCAGAAGCTGCTGGCCTTTGCCAGCCTGCTGGCGCTGATGGTCTTCTTCAGCTTCGCCTCCGGCAGCTTCCTGCAGGTGGACAACCTGGTCAGCATCCTGCAGGCCACGGCGGTCAACGGCGTGCTGGCGATTGCCTGCACCTTCGTCATCATCACCTCGGGCATCGACCTGTCGGTCGGCACGCTGATGACCTTCTGCGCGGTGATGGCCGGTGTGTTCCTGACCTACCTGGGCCTGCCGCTGGCGGTGGGCGTGGCCGCGGCGCTGTTCTTCGGCGCCTTGAGCGGCTTCGGCTCGGGCCTGTTGATCGCCAAGCTGAAGATCCCGCCCTTCATCGCCACGCTGGGCATGATGATGCTGCTCAAGGGCCTGTCGCTGGTGATCTCCGGCACCAAGCCGATTTACTTCAACGACACGCCCGGCTTCTCGGCCATTTCGCAGGACTCGCTGATCGGCGACCTGATCCCCGCGCTGCCGATCCCCAACGCGGTGCTGATCCTGTTCATCGTCGCCATCGTCGCCAGCCTGATCCTCAACAAGACCATGCTGGGCCGCTACACCTTCGCGCTGGGCAGCAACGAAGAAGCGGTGCGGCTTTCGGGCGTGAATGTCGACTTCTGGAAGATCGTCGTCTATTCGCTCAGCGGCGCGATCTGCGGCGTGGCTGGACTCTTGATCGCCTCGCGGCTGAACTCGGCGCAGCCGGCGCTGGGCCAGGGCTACGAGCTGGACGCGATTGCCGCGGTCGTCATCGGCGGCACCTCGCTGTCCGGCGGCACCGGCACCATCCTGGGCACCATCATTGGCGCTTTCATCATGAGCGTGCTGACCAACGGCCTGCGCATCATGAACGTGGCCCAGGAGTGGCAGACAGTGGTGACCGGCGTGATCATCATCCTCGCGGTCTATACCGACATCCTGCGGCGCCGCGCGCGCTGAGGTGCCTCTATTTTCCGTTCCCGTTCGCTTCGATTCCTACAACGACAGGAGACACCACCATGATGAAGAAAACCGTTTCGCAACTTGCCTTGGCCGTGGCCGCCACTTTCGCGCTCGCGGGTGCTGCCAGCGCGCAAGAGGTCTACATCCCGCTGATCTCGAAAGGCTTCCAGCACCAGTTCTGGCAGGCGGTGAAGAGCGGCGCCGAGCAGGCCGGCAAGGACTACAAGGTCAAGATCAGCTTCGAGGGCCCCGAGTCCGAAGCGATGGTGGACAAGCAGATCGACATGCTGTCCGCTGCTCTGGCCAAGAAGCCGGCCGCCATCGGCTTTGCCGCGCTGGACAGCCAGGCCGCGCTGCCGCTCCTGAAGAAGGCCCAGGCCGCGAAGATCCCGGTCATCGCCTTCGACTCCGGCGTGGCCGGCGACATCCCGGTCACCACCGCCAGCACCGACAACAAGGCCGCCGCCTCGCTGGCGGCCGACAAGCTGGCCGAGCTGATCGGCAAGGCCGGCGAAGTGGCCGTCGTGGCCCATGACCAGACCAGCCGCACGGGGGTGGACCGGCGCGACGGCTTCGTGGACCGCATCAAGTCCACCTACCCGAACATCAAGGTCGTCAGCGTGCAGTACGGCGGCGGCGATCACCTGAAGTCCACCGAAATCGCCAAGTCCATCCTGCAGGCCTACCCGAACCTGAAGGGCATCTTCGGCACCAACGAAGGCTCGGCCATCGGCGTGGCCAACGGCGTGCGCGAGATGAAGCGCAAGGTCGTGATCGTCGGCTACGACTCGGGCAAGCAACAGAAGGACGCGATCCGCGACGGCCTGATCGCCGGCTCGATCACGCAGAACCCGGTGGGCATTGGCTACAAGACCGTCGAGGCGGCGGTCAAGGCGCTGAAGGGCGAGAAGCTGCCCAAGGTCATCGACACCGGCTTCTACTGGTACGACAAGACCAACCTCAACGACCCGAAGATCGCCGCGGTGCTCTACGACTGATCTTCGCCTTGCACACGACGCTGTCGTCGCTCTCACTCACCGATAAAAGAGGAATCTGAATGAAACTGCTGCGCTACGGCCCCCTGGGCCAGGAAAAACCGGGCCTGCTGGATGCCGATGGGCGCGTGCGGGATCTTTCCGCCGTGGTGGCCGACATTGCCGGCGATGTGCTCACGCCCGCCGGTCTGGACAAGCTGGCTGGCGTGAACATCGCCTCGCTGCCGCTCGTGCCCGGCACGCCGCAGCAGGACCTGCGGCTGGGCGCCTGCGTCGGCAAGGTCGGCAAGTTCATCTGCATCGGGCTGAACTACGCGGACCACGCCGCCGAGTCCGGCGCGAAGGTGCCGGACGAGCCGGTGGTGTTCAACAAGTGGACCAGCGCCATCGTCGGCCCGAACGACGACGTGGAAATCCCGCGCGGCAGCTCGCGCACCGACTGGGAGGTCGAACTCGGCGTGGTGATTGGCAAGGGCGGCCGCTACATCGACGAGGCCGATGCCATGTCGCACGTCGCCGGCTACTGCGTGGTCAACGACGTCTCCGAGCGCGAGGTCCAGCTGGAGCGCGGCGGCGGCCAGTGGGACAAGGGCAAGGGCCACGACACTTTCGGCCCCATCGGCCCGTGGCTGGTGACTGCAGACGAAGTGCCGGACCCACAGCAGCTCGCGATGTGGCTGGAGGTCGACGGCCGCCGCTTCCAGAACGGCAACACCAGCACCATGGTGTTCGGCGTGAAGAAGCTGGTCAGCTACCTCAGCCAGTTCATGAGCCTGCAGCCGGGCGACATCATCTCCACCGGCACGCCGCCGGGCGTGGGCCTGGGCCAGAAGCCGGTGCCCATCTACCTGAAGGCTGGCCAGACCATGCGCCTGGGCATCCAGGGCCTGGGCGAGCAGCAGCAGCGCACGGTACAGGCCTGAACGCCCGGAACACGCCATGACCACCATTCGTTCCATGCGCGTGCTCGACGTGCGCTTCCCCACGTCCGAGCACCTGGACGGCTCCGACGCGATGAACCCGGACCCGGACTATTCCGCGGCCTACGTGGTGCTGGAGACCGACCAGCCGGGCCTTGAAGGCCACGGCCTGACCTTCACCATCGGCCGCGGCAACGAGATCTGCTGCGCCGCGATCCGCGCGATGGAACACCTGGTCGTCGGCCTGGACCTGGCCTGGATCGCCGAGGACATGGGCCGCTTCTGGCGCCATGTCACGTCCGACAGCCAGCTGCGCTGGATCGGCCCGGACAAGGGTGCCATCCACCTGGCCACCGGCGCGGTGGTGAATGCTGTGTGGGATCTGTGGGCCAAGGCCGAGGGCAAGCCGGTGTGGCAGCTGGTGTCCGACATGACGCCGGAGCAGATCGTCAAGCTGATCGACTTTCGCTACATCACCGACTGCATCACACCCGACGAAGCGCTGGCGCTGTTGCGCGAGCGTGGCGAAGGCAAGGCCGCGCGCCGCGCCGAGCTGCTGGCCAACGGCTACCCCTGCTACACCACCTCGGCCGGCTGGCTGGGCTATGACGACGCGAAGCTGCGCCGCCTGGCGCAGGAGGCGGTGGACGCCGGCTTCTCGCACATCAAGCTGAAGGTGGGCCGTGACAGGGCCGACGACATCCGCCGCGTGCGCATTGCCCGCGAGGTGCTGGGCCCGGACCGCAAGCTGATGATCGATGCCAACCAGGTCTGGGAGGTGGACCAGGCCATCGATTGGCTGCAGGACCTGGCCTTTGCCAAGCCCTGGTTCATCGAGGAGCCGACCAGCCCGGACGACATCGAGGGCCACCGCCGCATCCGCGAAGCGGTGAAGGATTCGATGCAGGTCGCCACCGGCGAGATGTGCCAGAACCGCATCATGTTCAAGCAGCTGATCATGCGCGGCGCGATCGACGTGGTGCAGATCGACGCCTGCCGGCTCGGTGGCCTGAACGAGGTGCTGGCCGTGATGCTGATGGCCGCCAAGCACGGCCTGAAGGTCTGCCCGCATGCCGGCGGCGTGGGCCTGTGCGAGTACGTGCAGCACCTGTCGATGATCGACTACCTGTGCATTGCTGGCACCAAGGAAGGCCGGGTGATCGAGTTCGTGGACCACCTGCACGAGCATTTCGTGGACCCCTGCGTGATCCGCGGCGCGGCCTACCTGCCGCCCACGCGGCCGGGCTATTCGATCGAGATGAAGCCCGAGTCGCTGGCGCACTACACCTTCAAAGGCTGAACATGGACTTGCACCTGCAGGACAAGGTCGTCATCGTCACCGGTGGCGGTGCCGGCATCGGCGGCGCCATCAGCCTGGCGCTGGCGCGCGAAGGCGCCGTGCCGGTGATCTTCGGCCGCAGCCCGCTGTTGCCGGAGTTCGCCGCGCAGCTGGACACGCTGTGCCCACGCCATGCGTTCTTCCAGCTCGAACTGGAGGACGACACCGCCTGCGCCGGTGCCGTGGCCGACACGCTGAGCCGCTTCGGCGGCATCGACGCGCTGGTCAACAACGCCGGCGCCAACGACGGTGTGGGCCTGGATGCTGGCCGCGCCGCCTTCATGCGCTCCCTCGAAGCCAACCTCGTGCACTGCTACGTGATGGCGCACTTGTGCGTCGAGTCCATCAAGCAGCGCCGCGGGTCCATCGTCAACATCTCGTCCAAGACCGCACTCACCGGCCAGGGCGGCACCAGCGGCTACGTGGCCGCCAAGGCCGCGCAGCTGGGCCTGACGCGCGAATGGGCGGCAGCACTGGCACCCTTCGGCGTGCGCGTCAACGCCGTGCTGCCGGCCGAGGTCATGACGCCGCTCTACCAGCGCTGGCTGCAGACCCTGCCCAACCCCGACGAGGCCCTGCAGAACATCACCGCCCGCATCCCGCTGGGCAACCGCATGACGACCGACCAGGAGATCGCCGACATGGTGGTCTTCCTGTTGTCCGACCGCTCGTCCCACACGACGGGCCAGTGGCTGCACCCGGACGGCGGCTACGTGCACCTGGACCGCGCCCTGGGAAAGATGTGATGCGCCACTGCCTGCTGCTGGACCTGAAAGACGACCCGGCCCTGATCGCCGAGTACGAAGCCCACCACCGCCGCATCTGGCCCGAGGTTGCGGCGCACCTGCACGAGCAAGGCGTGCTGTCCATGGAGATCTACCGCCTCGGCACCCGGCTGTGCATGGTCATGGAAACCGACGACGCGGTCTACAACCCCGAGCGCATGGCCCAGGCCCAGGCCGAAGACCCGAAGCTGCGCGAATGGGAAGACCTGATGTGGCGCTTCCAGGCACCTACGCCTTGGACGCCGGCGGGCGAGAAGTGGGTGGCGGCCCAGCGCATCTTCGACTGGGGCGGCAAGGCCTGACGAACTAGGCCTCGGCTTCTTCTGGCGCATCCGCCAGCAGGAAGTCCCGCAGCAACCGCGCGCTGGGCCCGATGCGTTTGCTGTGCACCAGGAATATCTCCAGCGACGCGGTTTCCACTTCGGGCAGCACGCGCACCAGCTCGCCCGAGGCGAGCAGCGCCGCGGCGTCATAGGCGGGCAGGCGGGCGATGCCTTCGCCGGCCAGCACGAAGGCCAGGCGGGAGGCGGCGCTGTCGGTGACGATGTCGCCCTGGACCGGGATCTCGATGGTTTTTCCGTCGTGGCGAGCCGAGAGCGTGCGCTGCGACGGCGGATAGACCACCCAGCGTTGCTGCGCCAGCGCGGCCACGGTGGCCGGCGTGCCGTGGCGGCGCAGGTAGGCTGGTGAGGCGCACAGCATCGTCGGTTCCAGCACCAGGCGGCGGGCCACCAGGTCCGAGTCCGCCAGCGGGCCGGCGCGCACGGCCAGCTCGATGCCGGCCTGCACCAGGTCCACGTTGCTGTCGTTCATCGCCACGTGCAGGCGGATGGACGGGTAGCGCCGACGGAAGGCCAGCAGGGCCGGCAGGACGCGCCGCTGGCCGAAGTGGTGCGAGCAGGTGATGCGCACTTCGCCGCGCGGTTCGGCGCGCAGCAGCTCCATGCCGCGGATGCCATCCTGCGCCTCGTCCAGCATGCGCTCGCAGTGCACGCGAAAGGCCTCGCCGGCGGGCGTGAGGCTGAAGCTGCGCGTGCTGCGCTGGGCCAGCGGCACGCCCAGCTTGGCTTCCAGGCTGGCCACATGGTGGCTCACCACCGCGCGGGTCAGGCCCAACGCCCGCGCACCGGCCGAGAAGCTGCCGCTGCGGACCACGGTGGCGAAGACGGCCATCGCGCGCAGTTCGTCCAGGATGGGCGATGGGTGGGTGCTCATGGCTAGATTGTCAGATTGGATAAGACAATCAGTCAACTTCGGCGCGTCTACCGGCAGGGTGCTGCTTTCCTTAATCTTCGTTTCATCCTGGATCCACCGGGTGTCAACCGAAATAGGAGAGTGTCATGAGTGTCAAGCATGTTCTGTTTGTTGTGACAAACACAGCGGTCATCGGCCCGAACAACCGCGCCACCGGGTTCTTCTTCCCCGAGATCGCTCACCCGTTCGAGGAATTGGACAAGGCCGGCATCGCAGTCGAATACGCCTCGCTGCAAGGCGGCAAGCCACCGGAAGATGGTTTCGACGGCAGCGACACCGCGCAGACTGAATTCCTGGCCAGTGCTTCGTACCGCCGCATGGCCCGGAGCCGCAAGCTGTCCGAGGTGGACGTGCTGGACTACGACGCGGTCTTCTTCCCCGGCGGCCTGGGCCCGATGGTGGACATCACCGGCAACCCGGAGGTGCAGGCCGCCGTGCGCCGCGCCTGGGACGGCGGCAAGGTGGTCGCCGCCGTGTGCCACGGCCCGTCTGCGCTGTTGGGCGTGAAGCTGGCGGACGGTTCGCCGCTGGTGCGTGGGCGCAAGGTTGCCGGGTTCTCCACCGCCGAGGAAGACGGCTATGCCCGTGCGGATGTGCCCTTCGACCTGGAAAGCGCGCTGCGCGACGAAGGCGGCCTCTACGAATCGGCCGAACCGTGGCAGCCCAAGCTGGCCGTGGACGGCCGCCTGATCACCGGGCAGAACCCGGCTTCGGGCACGCTGGTCGGCCAAGCCATCGTCGCAGTGCTGAGCGGCAAGGCGGTGGCGTGATGAACGCGGTCGTCACCCCCATCGTGATCGTGGCCCGCTGGCAGATGTCGCCCGAGGTTGTTGACGAGGTGTTGCGCCATGTGGCGGAAGTTCGTGAAGCCACGCTGGCCGAGCCGGGTTGCCTGGGCTACGAAGTTTTCGAGGCGACTCCGCAGCCCGGCACAGTTCTGCTGCTGGAGCACTACCGTGACGATGCGTCACTCCAGGCGCACCGGGAGTCAGCCCACTACCGAGCCGTGGTCGTCGACCGCATCCTGCCGCTGCTGACCCGGCGGCAGGTGGAGATCCTGCGGCCACATGCCGCGGCTTGACAGGACGGGTGCCACTGAACACCGCGCCAGGTACCCGCGGGTTCAACAACGACGCGGGTTCGAGTGCACGTTCGGTGGTTTCGGTATGGTAAGGTAATACCTTTACCTACCATTTCGGAGGCCTGTGATGACGGCTGCCACCGTTCGCCCTGTGGCGATCAAGATTGACGCAGACATCAAGGCGCGCATGAAGCGGCTTGCGGATGCACGGCATCGCACGCCGCACTGGCTGATGCGGGAAGCGATCACGCAGTATGTCGAGCGCGAAGAGAAGCGCGAGGCGTTTCGGCAGGCAGGTCTTGCAGCCTGGGCCGAATACCAGGCGACAGGCCAGCATGTGACGGCAGACGAAGCCGACACCTGGCTTGCCAGGCTCGAGTCGGGACAGGACGCAGAGCCGCCTCAATGAGCGGCCTGATCTGGGCGCCGGCGGCGCTGAAAGATGTGCAGCGTCTGCACCGCTTCCTGGCCGAGAAGAACGCCGACGCAGCCAGGCGCGCCGTGAAGGCCATTCGCGATGGCATCAGGGTCCTGGCCCATCAGCCCGGTGTCGGTCGTCCGGTTGAACACATGGACCCCGAGTTTCGCGAATGGATGATCGCTTTCGGCGACAGCGGGTACGTCGTGCTGTATCGCCATGAAGGTGAGCTGACGGTGATCCTGACGATCCGTCACCAGCGAGAGGCTGGCCACTGAGAACCCAAAGCCGGGTGGGGAGTCACCCATACCGATGAATCACCCGGTACCCTTGGTTGGACTCCATCAGCACGTAGCCTTCGCTGCGCCAGGTCAGCGGGCCGTCGACCTGGGCGCCGGGGGCGGCCATGCGGGTGCGGGCGACCGTGACGTGGGGTTGGTAGGTGCGGGGTTCCAGCGCGAAGCCGGCCTGGGTTGCGGCGGTGGCGAGGGCGGCGTGCAGGACCTGCAGTTCTTCCGGGATGCTGGTGGGCGCCAGCACGGCGACGCCGGCGCGGGGCCAGGTTTCGACGTGGGTCAGTGACAGCTCCAACTGCAGGCGCGGGGCGGGCACGTTGAGCTGCGGGACCAGGTCGCCCACCGTGGCGCGGGGCACGGCGCCGAGGAAAAGCAGCGTGATGTGCAGGTCGTCGCGGCGGTAGATGCGCGCGTCTTCGGGCCAGGTGCAGCGGCGCTGCCAGGCCACGATGGCGCGGGTGGTGTCTTCGTCAGGCACCAGGGCCAGGAAGAGGCGGGCGTCGGGCATGTTCGGGGGCGTGTGTCAGCGCTTCAGGAAGTCAATGCCGCCGGGGCGGTCCGCGAGATGCAGCCGGGTCTCCAGCGGCGGGCTCTCGGCCAGCATGCGGCCCTGGCGCCACACGCCCAGGCGGTGCGCGCGCAGCCGGATGGCCTCGACGGGATCTTGCGCCTGCAGCAGCACGAAGCTGGCTTCGCGGCCGACGGCGAGGCCGAAACTCTCTTCCAGCCCCAGCAGGCGCGCCGGGTTCGTCGTCACCGCTTCGAAGCATTGGCGCATCGCCGCCTGGCTGGTCATCTGCGCCACGTGCAGGCCCATGTGGGCGACCTCCAGCATGTCGCCACTGCCCAGGCTGTACCAGGGGTCCATCACGCAGTCGTGGCCGAAAGCAACCGTGAGGCCGGCGGCCATCAGTTCGGGCACGCGGGTCATGCCGCGGCGCTTGGGGTAGCTGTCGTGCCGGCCCTGCAGCGTGATGTTGATCAGCGGGTTGGCGACCACGCCCAGCTGTGCCTCGGCCATCAGCGGGATCAGCTTGGAGACGTAGTAGTTGTCCATGCTGTGCATGGAGGTCAGGTGCGAGCCGGTGACGCGGCCGTGCAGGCCCAAGCGGTGGGTCTCGAAGGCCAGGGTTTCGACGTGGCGCGACAGCGGGTCGTCGCTCTCGTCGCAGTGCATGTCCACGCGCTTGCCCAGCTCCGCGGCCAGTTCGCAGAGCCGCTTCACGCTCAAGGCGCCCTGTTCGGCCGTGCGCTCGAAATGCGGAATGCCGCCGACCACGTCCACGCCGCGGCGCAGCGCCTCCTTCAGCAGGTCCATCGCGCCCGGCGCGCGCAGCACGCCGTCCTGCGGGAAGGCGACCAGTTGCAGGTCCAGGTAGGGCGACACGCGGCGCTTGACTTCCAGCAGCGCGTCCACCGCCAGCAGCCGCGGGTCGCACACGTCCACATGCGTGCGGATCGCCAGCAGGCCCTTGGCGACCGCCCAGTCGCAATAGGCCAGCGCGCGTTCGACCAGCGCCTCCTGTGTCAGATCGGGTTTCAGTTCGCCCCACAGCGCGATGCCTTCCAGCAGCGTGCCGCTCTGGTTGACGCGGGGCAGGCCGTAGCTGAGCGTCGCGTCCATGTGGAAATGGGCGTCGACAAACGGCGCGCTGAGCAGCATGCCCTGCGCGTCGACCGTCTGGGCCGCGGGGGCGTGGTCGGGCGTCAGGTGCGGGCCGATGTCGGCGATCAGGCCGTCCCGCACGGCCACGCCAATTTGGCGGCGGCCGTCGGGCAGGGTGGCGTCGTGGATCAGCAGGTCGAGCATGGGGAAAGGTTATCGCAGTTCGGTGGCCGGGCTGGCGGCGGGCCTGTCACCCGTTCGGGCCAAAGACGCGAGTCAACAACGCGCGGCCCACCGGGTGCTGCGGCAGCCAGTCGGCGTGCGCCGGGTCGCGCAGCACCATGGCCAGCATGCCGCAGCGTTCGTCGCAGGCCTGGCGCAAAAGCTCGGCGGCGCGGTCCGCCTCGCCCAGCGCGGCCAGTGAAGCGGCATACAGCGTGGCCTCGCCGGTGCTGGTGCGCGCACACATCAGCGAGGCGTCGATGATGTCCAGTGCCGCTTCGCGCTGGCCCAGGCGCGCCAGCACGAAGGACGAGATGGTCCAGACGTAGGGCGGCGTGTCGTGGCCTTCGATCAAGCGCAGCGTCGGCGCAGCCAGCGCTGGCTCCGGCGCCACCATGGCCCGCATGGACAGTGCAAACGCGCCGATCAGCAGCTGGCCCGGGTGGTCGGCCACGGCTGCGTCGGCCTCGGCCAGCGCTTCGGCGCCGTGTCCGGCCTGCACCAGCGCCCGGGACAAGGACATGCGCAGCATCAGCGAATGCGGCGACTGCTGCCGGGCCCGGCGCAGCTGCTCGACGGCCAGCGCCGGTCGGTCAGTGAACAGCAGGTGGCGGGCGTGCAGCAGCAGCGTGTCCGGATCGTTGGCGCCAATTTTCAGTGCGCGCGCATGGGCCACCTCGGCATCGGCAAAACGCCAGGCCATGTCCAGCAGGCAGCCGCGGGCGGCGTCCAGGCCGGGCGTGGCGGGATCGCGCGCCGCGGCATCGTCCAGCGCCTGCAGCCCTTCGGCCACCGCAGCGTCGGTGTCGGACTGGCCCCAGCCGATGGCCGCGGCCAGCGCGTCGCCCAGTGCCACTGCGGCCGGCGTGTAGTCCGGGTGGGTACTCAGCAGCTCGCGCAGCAGTGCGATGGCCCGGCCCAGGGCCTCCGGCGTGCGCTGCTGGGCCAGCTGGCGCGCGTGGATGTAGGCGTCCAGCGTGCTCGCGGAAGGCTGGGCCGGGCGCGTCGCGGGGCCTGCGGGCAGCGCGGTTTCGCTGCTGAGTCGGTAGCCTGTGCCGTAGACCGACTCGATCTGCCAGCCATGCGGGGCCAGCGCCTGCCGCAGCCGGCTGATGCAGCGCGCCAGGCTTTCGTCGGACATGTCCCCGCCGCGCCAGGCCACGGCCGCGAAATCGTTTTTCGCGACCACGGCCGGCTGTCGCTGCAGCAGCAGCGACAGCGCCGCGCGCTCCTTGGGCGGCAGGCGCAGCGGCTGGTCGCCGAGCTGGGGGAAACCAGCAGTGTCCAGGGTCAAGGTGTCGGCAGGCATGGCAGGAAAACTGGCGGGCAGGGCGTGTCCGTCATGATCTGGTCAAGATTGCCACAAGCCGGGCTTCTAGCATCCAGGCTTCTTTCTGATTGTTTCGGAGCCATTTCATGAAACGTTCTCTGCAAGTCCTGGGCGCGGTGTTGGTCGGCTGGGGCATGCTGGCTGGCAGCAGCTGGGCGGCTGGCCCTGTTGCCACCCAGCTGGCGGTGCCGACCGCCGCGGCCAAACAGGTGCTGATCGACACCGGCGCGCCCGGTGGCTGGTTCGGCTACTGGGGCTTCGACATCTACACCGAGCAGACCGTGGGCGCCCGCTTCACGGTGCCGGTGGACAGCGACTTCAAGCTCTCGCGCATCGGCATCTGGCTGATGAACAACTCCGACGTCGACCAGGCCAAGATCAAGCTGACCCTGCAGACCGACGCGCTGGACGAAGGCGGCGGCGAGAGCCTGCCCAGCGGCCACAAGCTGGAACACTGGACCGCACCGGTGGCCACCTTCGGCTGGACCCCCGTGCAGCAGTTCTTCAGCAGCGAAAAGACGCCGCGCCTGAAGGCTGGCCACAGCTACTGGGTGGTGGCCGAGTCCAAGGCCAAGGCGCTGAAGAACGCCGTGTGGGTCACCGCGGCCGAAGGCCTGCTGTTCACCAGCACCACCTACCAGGGCGCCTGGCAGACCGGCGGCGAAGGTGCCGCACTGACGCTGAGCGTCGACGCCAAGCCCGTCGCCCCGAAGTGATGCGCGGCTGAGGCGGGGGTCGCCCGGCCGGGGTGCGCGGGTTCACAATGGGCCATGCCCGCCTCACCGCCAGCCTCGGCAGCCCCGTCTGCTCCCGCCGACCCTGAGCGCGCGCCGCCTGGCGCCGCCGAACCGCCGCGGCCCGAGGCCGCTGGCAGTCACCCGGTTGCCGATGCTGCGGCCTGCCAAGGCCCCGGCCCCTGGCCCGTGCGCCTGCTGGGCCGCGACTGGGTGCTCTGGCGCGATGCCGCAGGCAGCCTGCGCGCAGCGCCTGACCAATGCCCCCACCGCGGCGCGCAGCTCTCGCTCGGGCGGGTGGCTGCCGGCGAGTTGCAGTGCCCATACCACGGCTGGCGTTTTGCAGGCAACGGCCACTGCGTTGCGGTGCCGGCCGTGCCCGGGTTTGTGCCGCCCGCCTCGCACCGCCTGCACTGCGCCAGCCTGGCCGAGGCGCGCGGCCTGGTCTGGTTGCGGCCGGACGGCGGGCCGGTCCAGCTGCCCAGCTTCGATGCCGAGGCGGACGCCGGCCTGCACCGCCTGAACGTCGGCCCTTTCGACGTGGCGGCCAGCGCGCCGCGCATCGTCGAGAACTTCCTGGACCTGGCGCACTTCGGCCTGGTGCATGCGGGCTGGCTGGGCGACGCCGAGCACCTGCAGGTGCCGGACTACCAGGTCGAAATCGTGCCGGCCGACGCCACCACGGGCCGCGCCGAAGCCTTGCGCATCAGCGGCTGCAAGGCCTGGCAGCCTCGTGCCCATGAAGCCGCCGCCGAGGGCGCCTGGGTCGACTACGTCTACCACCTGCCGGCGCCGTATGCCGCGGTGCTGGAGAAGGTGCCCGCACTTGATGACGGTCACCGCGAGGCCATCGCGTTGCTGATCTGCCCGCTCGATGAGGAACGCAGCCGCGTTTGGTTCCGTCTCGCGGTGCCGGCCGAGGGCGGCGTGTCGCCCGAGCGCGAGGCCGCGTTGCGCACCTTCCAGCAGGCCATCTTCCTGCAGGACCGGCCGGTGCTCGAATCCCAACGCCCGCGCCGCCTGCCGCTGGGCCTGACCGACGAAGGCCGCATGGCACGTGAAGTGCACAGTGCGGCCGACAAGGCTTCCGCCGCCTACCGGCGCTACCTGCGCCGCCACCTGATCACCTTTGGAGTCTGCTGATGCCAGCCGTTCCTGCTGTTGCCGCTGCCGCCCCGTCCGTTCCGCTGGACGACACGCTGTTCGACCGCATTCCGCGCGCCGCGCTGCCGGCGCTGTTGGCCCGCATGCCCAAGGCCGAACTGCACATCCACATCGAAGGCTCGCTGGAGCCGGAGCTGATCTTCAAGCTCGCGCAGCGCAACCAGGTGGCGCTGCGCTACGCCAGCGTCGAAGCGCTGCGCCAGGCCTATGCCTTCACCGACCTGCAGAGCTTCCTGGACATCTACTACGCCGGCGCCAGCGTGCTGCTGCAGGAGCAGGACTTCTACGACATGGCCTGGGCCTACTTCGAGAAGGCCAAGGCGGACAACGTGGTGCACGCCGAGCTGTTCTTCGACCCGCAGACCCACACCGCCCGCGGCGTGGCCATGGAGACCGTGATGCGCGGCCTGTCGCGCGCCTGCACCGACGCGCACGACCACCTGGGCGTCAGCGGCGCGCTGATCCTGTGTTTCCTGCGCCACCTCAGCGAGGAAGATGCGTTTGCCACGCTGGAGGAGGCTGAGCCCTTCCTGGAGCTGTTCATCGGCGTGGGCCTGGACAGTTCCGAGCGCGGCCATCCTCCCGGGAAGTTCGAGCGTGTGTTCGCCCGCGCGAAGGAACTGGGCCTGCACCGCGTGGCCCACGCTGGCGAAGAAGGCCCGGCCGCGTACGTGCGCGACGCGCTGGACCTGCTGGGCGCGCAGCGCATCGACCACGGCGTGCGCAGCATCGACGATCCGGCGCTGATGCGCCGCCTCGCCGCCGAGCAGATCCCGCTCACCGTCTGCCCGCTGTCCAACCTGAAGCTCTGCGTCGTGGGCACGCTGGCCGACCACCCGCTGCCCGCGCTGCTCGCCGCCGGCCTGGTCGCCACCGTCAACTCCGACGACCCCGCCTACTTCGGCGGCTACCTGAACCAGAACTACCTCGACACCTTCGCCGCCTTGCCCCAGCTCGGCGCCCGCGAGGCCTACCTCCTGGCCCGCAACAGCTTCGACGCCAGCTTCGTCAGCGACCTGCGCAAGGAGCGCTGGACGGAGATGCTGGATGCGGTTTTTGTGGAGGCGGCGAATTCGGGGGCGTGAGCCTCAAGCGGCTGGCAACTGTCCTTCGGGTAGGTGGGGTAGCGGCGGCCTTCGGGGGCGCGCGCGGTAGGGGCCGCATGCAGCCTGAGAGCTACCGATCTTGCATCCTCCGCCCAAGCGCACAGCGCAACAAGAAAAACAACGGCATCTCTTAAATGTGTACACAGAGGCCGGATTGCCGTTGGTCCGGAGGAGGGAAATCATGAAATTCGCGACACGTGCGCGCTTGGCCCTGGCTTCGGCTGCGGCAGGCCTGTTGGCTTCGTTTGCATTGGTGCAACCCGCACCGGCGCTCGCTGGCAAGACCTCCAATCCTGCCACCGGGGTTCAAGCCAGTTGGGCATGGCAGTCACTGGGCGGCAGCATTGGCTTGGCCGGCATGGAGACCTTGGTGGTGGATGGCGCCACTGAGGTTTTTGTCAGTTCGCACGACAGCTGGCATGTCCTGCGCGGCCAGCCCGGGGACCTTTCCAAGGGGCTGTTGCAGGTCTTTGTGTCCGAGCCAATGCATGGCCTCATGAGTCTGGTGTTGGCCAACGGACCGAGTGGCCAGAAACTCGTCGTGGCGGCATTGGGCGACGGCACGTTGGTGATCTACGACGCCGTCACCAAGGCAAAACTCTCGACACAGCCAGGCCGTTGCTACAACCCTAAGCTGGAAGAGGCCGGGCTCAGGGTGCTCAAGGCGGCAGACCTGAATGGCGATGGCTTGGATGAATACATCTCGCTGTGCAACGACGGCAAGTTGGTGGCTGAGGGTCCGGCCTATGCAGGGTGGAGCCTGAAGAGTGTCGGAGGCTACGAGCTGGCCGTCGGCCAGATGGACGGCGATGCCGCGATGGAAATCGTGTCTAGCTCGGGCAAGGTGATCGACGCCGACACGCACCAAGTGCAGTGGAACTATTCCAAGGGTTTCGGCGACGTGCTGGCAATCGACTCGGATGGTGACGGTCGCGCTGAGTTGATCTCGGTCACGAGTGATCGGCTCAGCGTCTACGATGTGGCGAAGAAGGCTGGACAGTGGTGGCTTGCCTTGACGGATGTTGAGGCTGTCGGGCAGGGCGATCTGGATGGCGACGGCGTGCCGGAGGTCCTGGTGGGCAGTGCGCAAGGCACCGCTGTGCGCGCCTTCAGTCTTGTCGCCAGGAAATCGATCGGAATGATCCAAGCGCCCGAGTCCGGGACGATGGCGATCACCGTGGCGGACGTGAATGGCGATGGCGTCAAGGACCTGCTCTGGAGTTCCGGTGGCAATTCCAGCAGCGGCCCCTATCGCTTGCACCTCGGAGATTGGCAGAGTCAGTCCATTCGCTGGCAGACGGTGGACCTCCACGGACCTTTCATCGGGCCTGTTGTGGGTGATCTGGACGGTGACGGCGTGCCCGAAATCGTGATGGCCTCGACCAGCTCCGATAGCTACGGCGGGGGGCGCCTGGTGGTGTTCGACAGCGACAAGCTGAAAGTGCGGGCCATTTCGGACCCGCTGGGTGTTTCCTTCCAGATCTCAGACATCAAGCTGCGCGATCTCGATGGCACAGGCAGGCTGAAGATCGTGGTCGCGGGTGGCGATGGCATTCAGGGGCAGCTCAGGGCCTACAACTTCAAAGCCAACAACAGCTTCAAGCTCGTGATGAGCAATGTCGATGCCGGTGCGCCAAGCGGCACATTCCGCGCGCTTGAGGTCGCGGACGTCGATGGGGATGGGGCCGTTGAAGTGCTGGTTGCGGGTAATGGCGGGACCGTGGTCGCCTACGATCCCGCCACGGGGCAGCGGCGCTGGAGCATCCAGACCGAAACGTCCGCCACCTTGGATCAGCTCTTCGTCAGTGATGTGGATGAGGATGGCACCCAGGAGCTGGGCGTGTTGTCTTCGGGAGCTCGCACGCTGTATTTTTATGACGGCAAGACCCATGCACTGAACGGCTTGGTCGGATGGTCCACACTGAGTTCCGCTGCCTTGTCAGGTACGACGCACCTGGTGACCGGCGGCAGCGACGGCAAGGTGACCGAACTGGCCTATTTCCAGGCCCAGTTTCCCCAGGTGCAGCAGTTCACCGTGCCGGGTGGTGCCGTGAGCGGTTTGGTGGTCGCACCTGGCGGATCCTGGTGGGTGGCTTCTGGTGGCCAGCTGCGCCAGTATGTGGATCAGACGCTCAAGTTTGAGACCGTCAACTACGGCATCGGCCAAGCGCGTCAAAGCGTGGTCAGCGTGCCGGGGCGAAAGATGGTTTTCACCACCAGCCCGTACGGTATTCTCGGTTTCAAGACCAACTTGAACTGAGCCTGGGACTGGCCTTGCAGGCCAGTCGTGTGGGTCTTTGAAGGCCGCGCAGCCAAATCGCGTGGCCTTTTCACTTTCAGAACATTGCCTTGAACTGCGCCCCCCAGGTGCGCGGCTCGTTCACGAAGCCGGTCAGGTTGTTGAAGTCGATGGCGCCGTTGACGACGACACGGTTGGTGATGTTGCGGCCGAACGCGGCGAGTTCGTACTTGCCGTTGTCCCAGATGTAGCCCAGGCGCAGGCCGCCGGTGGTCAGGGGCTTGCCGGTGAATTCGGGCGATTCGTACAGGAAGAAGTTGACCTTGCTGCGGTAGGTCCAGTCGGTGTAGGCGTAGAACTCGCCGCTGGCTGTGGGGATGCTGTAGCGCAGGTTGGCGTTGGCCACGTATTTCGGGGCCTGCGGCAGCGGGTTGCCGTCGATCGAGTAGCCGGTGGCGCCCTGGGAGTTGGTGATGGTCGGGTCGGTGACCGTGCACTGGGCGCAGCCTGAGACCACCAGGTCCTTGTCCTTGATCTTGGTCACGTTGACACTGCCGCTCAGGCCCAGCAGCAGGTTCTCGCTGAGGTAGGCGTCCAGCGTGAACTCAATGCCCTGGCCCATGGCCTTCTTGGCGCTTTCGAGCACGGTGGAATTACCAGTGGCGCCGCCGACTACGGTCAGCTGCTGGTGCTTCACGTCGTAGTGGAAGACGTCCGCCGTGATGCGAGCACGGCGGTCGAACAGCTCCGACTTCACGCCAACTTCATACGAAATGCTGGTCTCCGGCTCGGCCTTGGACAGCGGGTTGAAGGCCGAGGGGGGCAGGATGCTGGCGCCGCGCACGCCGGTGGCCACTCGGCCGTAGAGGTTGGTCTGCTTGTCCATGGCCCAGCTCAGGGCCATGTCGCCGGTCACTTTGCTGCTGGAGACCTCGTCGCTCAGGCCCTGGCTGTCGTCCACGCCGGTGACTGTGCCCGGGTCGGTGCTGAGCTTCTTCTTGTCGTGCGTGTAGCGCAGGCCGGCGCGCAGCGAGAGGTCCGGCGCGAGCGCATAGTTGACCGAGCCGAAGGCCGCGTAGGCATTGTTGCTCTGCGTGGTGGGAGACGAACTGGTGAAGGCCCCGCCGGCGGTCGAGTCGTAGTTGTACGAGGTCATCCGGAAGGTTTCGCGGAAGAAGTACAGGCCGGCCTGCCAGCTGAGTGGGCCTGGCTTCGTGGACTCCAGCCGCAGTTCCTCGGAGAACTGGCGGTGGCCGCTCAGGCCGTCGGCCGTCTCGCTGGGGAACAGGATCAGTCCGGGACCCGAACTGGGCAGGAAGGACGCGCCGTAGCCGCCGTCCACGTCGCCGCGGCTGTACGAGTGCACCGTCTCCAGGCCGGTGATCGAGTGCAGCTTCATGCCGTCCAGCGCCCAGGTCAGGTGCGCGTTGGCACCGATGCTGGTCAGCTTCTGCTCGTTCTTGCCGTCCAGGTAGACCTTGTTGATGTCGAAATCGTCGGTGAGGTCGTTGCTGCCAGCCTTGATGATGTTCGCGCGGAACAGGCGGGCGCTGCCATTCAGGTCGCGGGCATGCACGTTGAACAGCGCGGTGAACGGCGTGCCGGCGCCGTAGAGGAACTGGGCGCGGGCGGCGCGGTCGTCATAGCCTTCGAGCTTGTGCGTCTGCTGCAGCTCGGCCGGGGCCTCGTTGGTGACCCAGTCGTCGCGGTGCTGGACCTGCACCGAGAAGCGCGACTGCCACTGGTCCGACAGCGGCGCGTTGACGGCGCCTTCAAGGTTCACCGTGCCATACGTGCCATAGCTGATGCTACCGTAGCCGCCGAAACCCTTCTGCGGCTTGACCGAGTCGATCTTGACCACGCCGGCCGGCGTGTTGCGGCCGAACAGCGTGCCCTGCGGGCCGGCCAGCACTTCCACGCCCTCGACGTCGAAGATCGGGAAGCCCTTCAGGATCGGGTTCTCCTGCACCACGTCGTCCAGCACCAGCGAGACGGGCTGCGAGGCATTGAGTCGGAAGTCGGTGTTGCCGTAGCCGCGGATGTAGAAGCGCGGAAAGGCCCGGCCGAAGGACGATTCGATGTTGAGGCTGGGCACGCGGCCAGACAGCATGCGCAGGTCCTCGCCGCTGGAGTTCAGCACGTCCAGGGTTTCGCCGCGCAGCGTGGAGACGGCCATCGGCACGGTCATCACGCTTTCGGCGCGGCGCTCGGCTGTCACGGTCACGGTCGCCAGCTTGCCGGCCTCGCCGGGTGCCGGGCTGGCCTCCTGTGCGCGCAGGGCCTGGGCGGGCGCCAGTGCGGCGGCGAGTGCTAGGCAAAGCGGCGAGAGGCGGGGAATGAAGGTGGGCTTCGATGACATGGCGGCTTGTGAAGTAGTTGTGCCGCCATGCAAAGCAACGCATATGCCACCGGCGTGCCGCTTGCGGGGCGCTTGCATTCGGTTGCGCTTGTCATCAAGCCGCGCCGGTGGGCGCGGGCTGCCGCGATCCGTCGCTTCAGGGCGCCGGCACGCCGCGCTGCCACTGCGCCCAGTTCGCCACGATGTCGCGTACCAGCGTGCCGCCGACGATGGCCAAGTTCTGCGTGGCCGGCACGAAGCCGCCGGTGGCGCCGGTGGTCGAGGCCAGCAGCGATTGCTGTGCGGTCTGGCCCGGGTGCGGCCGGTCGAAATTCGACGCGGTGCGCAGCACGGCCAGGCGCTTCAGGTCGACCTTGCCAGCCGCGGCGGCGCGCTCGAGCGCATTGCGCGTGGCGTTGTCTTCCTGCTGCGTGGTGCAGTAGGTGCCGGCGCCATCGGTCATCAGCTTGGTCCAGTCACGGGCGTGCTGGCCGAGCTTGTCGCCATGCCACCAGGTGTCGCCGCCCAGCGTGTCGCACTGGATCACGGCTGGCGGCTGCGCGGCCGGGCCGGTCTTGTACCTGGCGCGGTAGGCCTGGGCCTGCGGGCTGTCCTGCAGCGCCACGCCCTTGCTCAGCGCCAGCGCCTTTTGCAGCAGCGCCTCGTCCACGCGGGCGACTTCGGTGCGGTATTCCAGCTTGGGTTTTTCGCCCGGGCCCTTGGTCAACACGCCGTAGTAGCCGCTCTTCCAGGACTTGGGCATCTCGCGTGCGTCGATCTCGTGCGCAATGCCCACGTCCACCAGCCAGCGCGCCCAGGCGGCGCTGCCCAGCGTGCCTTGCGCCGGGTCGATGCCGGCGATGCCGGCGATCAGGAAATACGTTTGGCGCAGGTCCAGGCGCGGATCCAGTGTCACGGCCAGCACCGAGGCCGCGGCGTTCGCGTGGCCCATGCCGGTGGTCAGCAGGCACACGTCGTCGGCGTTGCAGCGCAGGGCCGGGTAGTCGGGCGACAGGCCGGGCACGGTGATGGCTTCGTTGAGTGCAAACGGCTTGATCCACGGTTCTGCTTCGGGACCGAACATCGAAATGACCAGCGCCTTGACCTTGCGCCCGGTGGCCGGCGCGATGATCTGTGCGTTCACCGAGGTCAAGGGGGACTGCCAGGCCTTCAGGAAGGCCAGCGTCACCGCGGCCTCGTTGGCCTCGGCCAGGCCGCTGGCGAACATCGCGCCCACGTCGGCGTCAAACGCTTCGGCGCCGGCCAGGTCGCTCAGGCTGCGAAAGGCGATGTACGGCACCTGGTTCACATAGGCCACGTGGGCGAGGGCCGCGGTCTCCATCTCGAAGGTCTGGGCCTGCAGCGTGTCGAACAGGTAGCGGCGGTACTGCGCATTGGCCAGGAACACCGGGGCGGACACACCGCGGCCGCCCACCAGCAGGCGCGGCTGGGTCTTCATGCAGAGCTTGGGGTCCAGCGAGCCGTCGGCCTGTTTCGCTCGCGGGCCGCAGCGCTGCAGGTCCGGCTTCAGGGACTTGGCCACCGCCAGCATCGCCGGGTCCACCGGGTAGTCGAAGCGGTATTCGCCGGCCGGTGCATTGGCGGCGTTCAGCGCGTAGGTTTCGCGCATGAACAGGCCGGTCTGCACGCTGCCGCCGGCGCCTTGCAGCGCAAACGGCGGCACTGTCTTGCCGTCCGGTTGCGCCAGCTTCAGGCCCAGGCAGGAGACGTCACCCTGCGCGCCGCACGGCGAAGGCAGCTTCTCGTCGCCGTTCCAGAACACCTCCATCGGCATGGCCCAGCGGTCCGGCACGGTCACGTCGCCAACGTGGTTGGCGGGATTCACGCCGCCGGCAATGCCGCTCATCACCAGCCGTTCGATGCGGAAGTGGTCCAGCATCTGCTGCGTGACCAGCGTCGAGTTGACGATGCTCACGCCGCTCAGCACGACGACCACGCGGTGGCCTTCGAGCTCGCCGGTGGTGAAGCGCTTGCCTTCGATGGTCCAGGCCTGCGGCTGCTGCAGCTTGGCGAGCAGCAGGTCGGCCTCGGCGCCGAAGGCCGAGACGATGCCGATGCGCGGCGTGCAGTCGCTCAGGCAGCGCGGGCTGTCTGCGGCCAACGCCGGCAGGCCGGTGAGCGCCAGCAGCGCCGCAGCGGCTGCAGTGCGCATCAGGGGAAGGGGCGAACGGAACAAGGCAGGCATGCGCAAAGGTTCAGGCACGGCAGGACGCGGCCGTGTGACGCGAGGGGCTGGCGTGGCAAGCAGGCGCCGTACCAGCAGCAGTACAAGCCGCAGTAGCGCGGCGACAATCCGGCACCGCGCGAGCTTATCGGCTGGCGCCGCCGTGCACCATCCTTCCCTCGCTGTTTGCTGCCTGTTTCAACTGCCATGGCTTCCTCGACCCGCGGCTCCGGCCTGTCGTCCTTGTCCCGCCTGGTCTATTCGACCGAAGGCGGCCGCACCTGTCCGGACTGCAAGCAGGCGCTGGCCGACTGCCGCTGCGCCGCGCTGAAGGCGGCCGCAGTGCCGGCTGGGGACGGCGTGGTGCGCATCTCGCGCGAAACCAAGGGCCGGGGCGGCAAGGCCGTCTCGCTGGTGCGTGGCGTGCCGCTGAACGCCGAAGACCTGGCCAGGCTGGCCAAGGAACTGAAGGCCGCCTGCGGCACCGGCGGCACCGTGAAAGACGGCGTGATCGAGATCCAGGGCGACCATGTGGCCCTGTTGATGGAAAAACTCGCTGCCCGAGGCTGGAAGGTCAAGCGGGCGGGAGGCTAGGGATGGAGCACCCGGCTTCGCGGGTACGCGAAGCCACCCTCCGGGAGGGTTGGGCCGGCTTCCTTGGGAGCGGCCCGGCAACGGCCGGCCTGCGCCGCAGTGTGGCCGTGGTCGCGGTCAGCGGAGGATGAGGTACAGCGCGCCCAGCATCAGCGCCCACTTGCCCACGTAGTAGGTGGTGCGTGAGCGGGCCTTGAGCGCCTTGCCGGCCAGGCGGATCTTGTAGCCGTAGAAGAACAGCTTGTTCAGCGCGCCGATGGGTTCGTCGTCGGTGTTGCGCGTGGCGGCCGCGGTCATCACCAGGCGGCCGAACAGGCGGTTGAACCAGCGCATGGGCGCGGTGTGCACAGGGCGCTCCACGTCGCAGAACAGGATCACGCGCTGCTGGTCGGTGGTGTTCTCGGCGTGGTGGATGAAGGTCTCGTCGAACATCACCGCCTCGCCGTCATGCCAGGCATGGCGCTGGCCGTCGACCTCGATGTAGCAACCGTCCGAGTTGGGCGTGAACAGGCCCAGGTGGTAGCGCAGCGAGCCGGCGTAGGGGTCGCGGTGGCGCACCAGCTTCGCGCCTGGCGGCAGCGAGGCGAACATCGCGGCCTTCACGCTCGGGATCTGCCTGAGCAGCTCGACAGTGCGCGGGCACATGGCCTGCGCCGAGGCCATGTCGGTGCCATACCACTTCAGGTAGAAGCGCTTCCAGCCGGTGCGAAAGAAGGAGTTGAAACCGATGTCGGTGTGGCCGGTGGCGGCCTTGATGTGACCGTCGTGGTTCAGCAGCAGCGCCTCGTCGCGGATCTCCTGCCAGTGCTCGCGCAGCGGCGCCAGTTCGGGGAAGTCCTGCACCGGCAGGTAGGGCGTGGCCGGCACGCGGGAGCTGAGGTACAGCAGCGCGTTGACGGGCGCCAGCAGCACCGTGAAGTCGGTCAGCGCACGCGACAGCTTGAAGCGCACGCGGCCACGGAAATGCGCGTACAGGGCAGAAGTGGCGAAGACGAACAGCAGCCAGTAGCGCAGCGGCGGTAGCCAGAGATGGGCCATGTTGAACGGGCCTGCGAGTCAGGTGCGCGCATCTTAAAAAACGTCGAATTTCCAGAACGACTGTGGGGTTGACCTGAATTGCGCCGGTGCGGCATTTCAGGGCCGGGAGTTGTGCCAGATCAAGAGCTGCGGCGCCAGGCGCTGCAAGATCGGCCCACATGACTTTCTTGCCGGCACCCATGCCCGTCTCCCCGCCCGGGGCATTGCCACTGCCAGGCCGCGTCACGGCCATCCGCGCAAGCGTGGTGGACGTGCGTTTCGAGGCCGGGCTGCCGCCGATCCGCACGCTGCTGCTCGCAGGCGAGCGCGGTGAGATTGCGCTCGAAGTGATGGCCCAGCTGGATGCCTTGCGCGTGCGCTGCATTGCGCTGACCTCCACCCAGGGGCTGGCGCGCCACATGGCGGTGCACGACACCGGTGCGCCGCTGCAGGCGCCGGTCGGCCCCGGCATCGTCTCGCGCATGTTCGACGTGTTCGGCCAGCCCATCGACCGCCTGCCCGCACCGGCCAACGTGCAGCGCCGCTCGGTGCACCGGGCACCGCCGCCCTTGAGCAGCCAGTCCACCCGCTCGGTGGTGTTCGAGACCGGCATCAAGGCCATTGACGTGCTGCTGCCGCTGGAGACCGGCGGCAAGGCCGGGCTGTTCGGCGGCGCCGGCGTCGGCAAGACGGTGCTGCTGACCGAGCTGATCCACAACATGGTGGGCCACCACGACGGCGTGAGCATCTTCTGCGGCATCGGCGAGCGCTGCCGGGAGGGCGAGGAGCTCTATCACGACATGCGCGAGGCCGGTGTGCTGCCCAACATGGTGATGGTCTTCGGCCAGATGAACGAGCCGCCCGGTGCGCGCTTCCGCGTCGGCCATGCAGCGCTGACGATGGCGGAGTACTTCCGCGACGACGAGCACCGCGACGTGCTGCTGCTGGTCGACAACATCTTCCGCTTCATCCAGGCCGGTTCCGAGGTTTCCGGGCTGATGGGACAGATGCCTTCGCGCCTGGGCTACCAGCCGACCATGGGCACCGAGCTGTCGGAGCTGGAAGAGCGCATTGCCAACACCGCCACCGGCGCCATCACCTCCATCCAGGCGGTCTACGTGCCGGCAGACGATTTCACCGACCCGGCGGCGGTGCACACCTTCTCGCACCTGTCGGCCTCCATTGTGCTCTCGCGCAAGCGGGCCAGCGAGGGCCTGTACCCGGCGATCGATCCGCTGCAGTCCAACTCGAAGATGGCCACGCCCGGCATCGTCGGTGCCGAACACTACCGGCTGGCGCAGGAGATCCGGCGCACGCTGGCGCAATACGCCGAGCTGAAGGACATCATCGCGATGCTGGGGCTGGAGCAGCTGTCTTCCGAGGACCGCAAGGTGGTGGCCCGGGCGCGCCGGCTCGAGCGCTTCCTGACCCAGCCCTTCTTCACCACCGAGCAGTTCACCGGCATCGCCGGCAAGACCGTGGGCCTGAAAGACGCGCTGGACGGCTGCGAGCGCATCCTGCGCGACGAGTTCAAGGACCATCCGGAAAGCGCGCTCTACATGATTGGCCGCATCGCCGAGGCCAAGCGCGAGCCGATCACGGTGCAGGCCTTGCCGGCGGAGGATGCGCATGCCGCCTGAACCCATGCGGCTGGAAGTGCTGCTGCCGTCGCGCGTGCTGCTGTCCAAAAGCGGCGTGACCCGCATCGTCGCCGAAACGGCGCAGGGCTCGTTCGGCATCCTGCCGCGCCGGCGGGACTGCGTGGCCGCGCTCACGCCGGGCATCCTCAGCTTCGAGACGCAAGCAGACGGCGAGGTGTTTGTCGCGGTGGACGAAGGCGTGCTGCTGAAGGCCGGGCCCGAGGTTCGCGTCTCGGTGCGCCGCGCCATGCTGGGCCGTGACCTGGGCCAGTTGCGTGCCGCCGTCGAGCACGAGTTCCGGGCCCAGGACGAAGAAGCCCTGCAATTTCGCACGCTAATGGCCAAGCTGGAGACCGCCTGCCTGACGCGGCTCTCCGGCCTGCAGGGGCTTGCCCGTGGCCGCTGAACCCGACAAGTCCCTGGCGGCGCAAGTGGGGGCGAAGGCAGACCGCAAACGCCAGGCCCGGCGCCGCGGCGCACCGGGTGTGTGGAGCGGGCTGGGTGCCATGGGCCTGATCGGCTGGTCCGTCGTGGTGCCCACGCTGCTCGGCGCGGCCCTGGGCATCTGGCTGGACGCGCGCTACCCCGGGCCGCACCGCTGGACCCTGGCCCTGCTGGTGGCTGGCCTGGTGCTGGGCTGCGCCAATGCCTGGCACTGGGTGGCCCAGGCCGACCGCGCGATGCGCAAGGAAAACGAGGAACGATCCGATGCAGTTGAATGAGGCCTGGACATGGCCGTCGTTGGCGATGGCCGGCCTGGCTGGCCTGGTGTTGGGCGGCTGCTTCTTCGGCAGCCTGTGGTGGACGGTGCAGCGCACGTTGAGCGCCCGGCGCCCTGCGCTGCAGCACCTGGCCGGCTGGCTGTTGCGCATGTTCCTCACCCCGCTGGGCTTCTACCTGGTGGGTGCCGGCCACTGGCAGCGGCTGCTGGCCTGCCTGGCGGGTTTCCTGGTCGCGCGCTTCATCGCCATTCGGCTGACGCGGCCACGCCCGCCCGGCATGGGCCACGAAGCGCTGGAGGCACGCCATGCGGCTCAGCCCTGACGAATGGATCTTCTGGCTGCACGGCTTTCTCAAGCTGAATGCCACCATCGCGTTCACCTGGCTGCTGATGCTGGTGCTCACGCTGGGTGCCTGGCTGGTGACGCGCCGGCTGAGCCGCGGGTTGCAGCGCTCGCGCTGGCAGAACCTGCTGGAGATCGTCGTGCTGGGCATCGTGCAGCAGATCGAGCAGGTCGGCCTGCGCCAGCCGCGGCGCTACCTGGCCTTCCTGGGCACCCTGTTCCTGTTCGTGGCCGCCGCGGCCCTGTTCACCATCCTGCCCGGCTACGAGCCGCCGACCGGCTCGCTGTCGACCACGCTGGCGCTGGCCTTGTGCGTCTTCGTGGCGGTGCCGCTCTACGGCATTCGCGACCAGGGCCTGCGCGGCTACCTCAAGTCCTACCTCGAACCGACCGCGCTGATGCTGCCGTTCAACATCATCAGCGAGGTCTCGCGCACCCTGGCACTGGCGGTGCGCCTGTTCGGCAACATGATGAGCGGCGCGATGATCATCGCCATCCTGCTGACCATCACCCCCTTCCTGTTCCCTGTCCTGATGACGGCCCTGGGCCTGCTCACCGGCATGGTGCAGGCCTACATCTTCAGCATCCTCGCCGCGGTCTATGTGGCCGCAGCCACCCACGTCGGCGACTAGCCGGCACAAGGAGAAATCTCATGGACAGTATGACCATCATCGCGGTGGCCTCCATCGTCATTGCCGGCCTCACCACGGGCTTCGGCTGCATGGGCCCGGCCTTCGCCGAGGGCCGTGCAGTGGCCACTGCGCTGACGGCGCTGGCGCAGCAGCCGGATGCCTCCTCGACCATCACGCGCACGCTGTTTGTCGGCCTGGCGATGATCGAGTCCACCGCGATCTACTGCTTCGTGGTCTCGATGATCCTGATCTTCGCCAACCCGTTCTGGAACACCGCGATCGCCCATGTCGCCGGGAAGTGAGCCATGTTGATCGACTGGTTCACCGTGGGCGCCCAGGCGCTCAATTTCGTGATCCTGGTGGCGCTGCTCAAGCGCTTCCTCTACCAGCCTGTGCTGGACGCAGTGGACGCACGCGAGGCGCAGATCGCCAAGCAGCTCGCCGACGCCAAGGCCATCGCCCAGCAGGCCCAGGCGCAGCAGGACAGCTTTGCGCAGAAGAGCGCCGCGTTCGAGCGTGAACGGGCGGAACTGCTGGCGCAGGCCAGGCGCGAGGCCGACGCCGAGCAGGCCCAGCTGATCGCCGCCGCGCGCCAGGCCGCCGATGCGCTGAGCGCGCGCCGGCTCGACGCGCTGCACGAGCAGGCCGCCACGCTGGAAGCCGAGCTGCGCGACGGCGCCAGCCGCGAGGTCTTCGCCATCTCCCGCAAGGTGCTCGCCGAGCTGGCCTCGGCCGAACTCGAAGCGCTGGCCACCCGCGCCTTCATGCAGCGGCTGCAGGCGCTGGACGCGGCCGACCGGCAGGCGCTCGCCGCCGCGCTGGCCGTGCCCACGGCGGCACCCCGGCTGAGCAGCGCCTTCGCGCTTCCGGCGGCCCAGCGTGCCGAGATCCAGGCCGCATTGACAGAGACCTTTGGCGCCGTCACCGCGCTGCAGTTCGTCGTCGCGCCGGACCTCGTGTGCGGCCTCGAGCTGGTGGCCGGCGGCCAGAAGCTTGCATGGAGCATCGCGCAGCACCTGGACGGCATCGCACAGGTGCTCACCGACCTGCTGGCCCGCCAACAGCAGGGCGCGCGGCCGGAGGCAGCCGGGGCGGTGCAAGCTCAGGGCGCCGCATGAGCCCGCCGGGCCGCCCCAAGGGCGAAACCGAAGCGCGTCAGCGCGAAGGTAGTCCAGTGAACTCCGAAACCATCGCGCCGCGGCGTGCGGTCGAGCGGCTGTTCGCCGCCATGGCCGAGGCCAGGACGGGGCACGCGCCGGTGCTGGGCCTGAGCGAGGTTGGCACCGTCACGCACGTGGCCGCAGGGGTGGCCAGGGTGACCGGCCTGCCGAATGTCGCGTTCGATGAACTGGTCCGCTTTCCCGGGGACGTCTACGGCATCGCGTTCGACATCGACGAAGAAGGCGTGGGCGTGGTGCTGCTGGACGCGTACTGGCGCCTGCGTGCAGGCGATCCGGTCGAACGTACGGGCCGCGTGATGGACGTGGCCGTGGGCGAGGGCTTGCTGGGCCGCGTCATCGACCCGCTGTGCCGGCCGCTGGATGGCCTGGGGCCTGTGCGCGCCAGCAGCCGGCTGCCCGTGGAGCGGCCGGCCGCGCCCATCATGGAACGCGCTGCGGTGAGCATGCCGCTGCAGACCGGCGTCAAGGTCGTCGACGCGCTGATTCCCGTGGGCCGCGGCCAGCGCGAGCTGATCCTCGGCGACCGCCAGACCGGCAAGACGGCGATTGCCATCGACGCCATCCTGAACCAGCGCGGCAAGAACGTGCTGTGCGTGTACTGCGCGATTCGCCAGCGGGCCTCGGCGGTGGCCAAGGCGGTGGCCACGCTGCGCGAGCACGGCGCGCTGGACTACACGGTGGTGGTCGTCTGCGAAGGCCAGCAGGCGCCGGGCCTGGCCTACATCGCGCCGTACGCGGCCACCAGCATCGCCGAGCACTTCATGGAAGCCGGGCGGGACGTGCTGATCGTCTACGACGACCTCACCCAGCATGCCCGCGCCTACCGTGAGCTGTCGCTGCTGCTGCAGCGGCCGCCCGGCCGTGAAGCCTTTCCGGGCGACATCTTCTACCTGCACGCCCGGCTGCTGGAACGCGCCACCCACCTGAGCGCCGAACGGGGTGGCGGCTCGCTCACGGCCTTGCCCATCGTCGAGACCGAGGCGCAGGACATGTCGGCCTACATCCCGACCAACCTGATCTCCATCACCGATGGGCAGATCTACCTGTCGCCGCGGCTGTTCGAACTGGGCGTGCTGCCGGCGGTCGACGTGGGCCAGTCGGTCTCGCGGGTCGGCGGCAAGGCACAGCTGGGCAGCTTGCGCGCCGTGGCCGGCGACCTCAAGCTGGCCTACGCGCAGTTCGAGGAGTTGGAGACTTTTTCGAAGTTCGGCGCCCGGCTGGACGAGAGCAGCCAGCAGGTGATTGCGCACGGGCAGCGCATCCGGGCCTGCCTGAAGCAGGCGCAGGCCGATCCTTTGTCGGTGCCCGAGCAGGTGCTGATCCTGAGTGCCCTGACCGCAGGGTTGTTCGACGCCGTGCCGCTGGCGCGCATGGCCGAGGCCGAGCAGGCCGTGCGGCACGCGGTGGCGGCGATGCCGCCTGCGCTGCTCGCAGGCCTGGCGCAGGCCGGCAAGCTGGGCGCGGGCGACGCCGCCGCGCTGGTCGCCCTCGCGCGCTCGGCCTTGCGGCCCTTCGCCGAAGCGGCGCCGTGACGGACTCGACCGCAGCGCTGCGTCACCAGATGGGCGCCGCCAGCGACCTGCAGTCCGTCGTGCGGACCATGCGGGCGCTGGCCGCCGCCAGCATCCGCCAGTACGAACAGGCGGTGCTGGCGCTGGCCGACTACCGGCTCACCGTGAACCAGGGCCTGGGTGCGTGCCTGCGGCAGATGCAGGCCTTCGAAGCTGCCGCGCCGGCGCGGCCCGGCCGCGAGGCAGCGGCGACAGGCCTGGTCGTGTTCGGCTCCGACCAGGGCCTGGTCGGGCAGTTCAACGAGGTGCTGGTCGAACGTGTGTTGCAGGTGCTGCGGGCCGGGCCGGGCGCCTGTCCGGTCTGGGTGGTGGGTGAGCGGGCCAGGGCCTTGCTGGTGGACGCGGGTGCTTCGGTCGTGGGCACGCAGCCGGTGCCCGGTTCGGTCCAGGGCATTGCGCCGCTGGTCGAGCGCCTGCTGCTGGCCACCGAGTCGCATCCGGGCCAGGTCGCATCGCCCCGCATCCGGCTCTTCTTCAACCGCATGCGGAACGGTTCTGCGGTCGAGCCCACGGACGAAGCCTTGCTGCCGCTGGACGACGGCTGGCGCGCCCAACTGCAGCAGCAAGCCTGGCCCACCCGGCGCCAGCCAGAGTTGGCCGGCGAGGGCGCTGGGGTGCTGCGGGTGTTGATTCGCCAGCACCTGTTCATCTCGCTTTTCCAGGCCTGCGCCGAATCCCTGGCGAGCGAAAACGCCAGCCGGCTGGCCGCGATGGAGCGGGCCGACAGGAACATCGACGAACTGCTGGCCGGCCTGCGCGCCAGCTTTCACAAGCAGCGGCAGGATGCGATCGACGAAGAGCTGTTTGACCTGACCGCCGCCTTTGGCGCGCTGTTCGGCAAACCGGTCGCTGCCGCGCCCGCGGCCTGAGCAGCCAGCCTCAGGCGACGATCTGGCGGTCTCTCAGCGCAGCGATCTGCGCCGCCGTGAGGCCGAGCTCGCGCAGCACCGCGTCGGTGTCCTCCCCCAGGCGTGGCGCGCTGCTGCGCACACCGCCCGGCGTGCCCGTCAGCTTGGGCACGATGCCAGGCACTTCCAGCGTGTGGCCGTCGCGCGTGGTCTGCTGCAGCAGCATGTCGCGGGCGCGGAAGTGCGGGTCCTCGGCAATGTCTTTTGCGGTGTAGACCTTGCCGGCCGGCACGCGGGCCTGGCCCAGCAGCGCCAGCACTTCGGTGGCCGTGCGCTGCTGCGCCCACAGGGCTATCGTGCGGTCCAGTTCTTCGACCCGGGCCACGCGGCCGGCGTTGTCGGCCAGTGCCGGGTCCGCCGCCAGGTCCGGCCGGCCGATGGCCTGCATCAGCCGCTTGAAGATGCTGTCGCCATTGCCGGCGATCAGCACGTAGCCGTCCGCGCAGCGGTAGGCGTTGGACGGGGCGATGCCGGGCAGCGCGCTGCCGCCGGCTTCGCGCACCGCGCCAAAGGCGCTGTACTCCGGCACCAGGCTCTCCATCACGTTGAACACCGCCTCGTGCAGTGCCACGTCCACCATCTGGCCGCGGCCCTGGTTCACGTCCCGGTGGCGCAGCGCGGCCAGGATGCCGATCACGCCATGCAGCGCCGCCAGCGTGTCGCCAATCGACACGCCGCAGCGCACCGGCACGCGGCCCGGCTCGCCGGTGAGGTGGCGCAAGCCCCCCATGGCCTCGCCAATGGCGCCAAAGCCTGGCAGGTCGCGGTAAGGCCCGGTCTGGCCGTAACCTGAGATGCGCAGCATCACCAGGCCCGGGTTTTGCGCCGAGAGGCTTTCGTAGTCCAGCCCCCAGGCTTCCAGCGTGCCGGGCCGGAAATTCTCGACCAGCACGTCGGCATCGGCGATCAGCTGCCGGGCAATCGCCTGGCCCTCGGTCTGGCGCAGATCCAGCGCTATCGAGCGCTTGTTGCGCGACTGCACCTGCCACCAGACGGAGGTGCCGTCCTGCAGCAGCCGCCAGTTGCGCAGCGGGTCGCCAGTGCCAGGCGGTTCGATCTTGATGACCTCGGCGCCGAAGTCGCCCAGGGTCTTGGCGGCAAATGGCCCGGCGATCAACTGGCCCATTTCGACCACGCGCAGGCCGTGCAGCGGGCCGGCAGGGTTGGACGTGGCGGGGGTGGAAGACGAGGTGGTGGGTTCAGGCATGGCCGCCATTGTGCGAAGCGCAAGCCCTGCCTGGCATCCGCAGAGACGAGGGCTCATTCCCGGCTTCTCGGTTCGTGGGGGGGCGAAAGCGCTATGCCCTTGTGCGGATGCCGGCACCGGCGACACGCTTTAAGCTACGCCCAACCCCGCTTGCCTCATCGGAGACCCGCATGCCTGACGAAGCTGCGCCGTACACGCCCTACAACACCTTCAACAGCCGCCGTGCGCAGATGTTCCCGGCGCTGACCGATGCCGAGATCGAGCGCATCGGCCGCTTCGGCTCGGTGCAGCACTATGCGCCCGGCAGCTGCCTGTTCACCGCGGGCCAGCCAGGCCCCGGCATGTTCGTGGTGCTGGCCGGCACTGTGGCCATCACCCAGCGCGACGGCCTGGGCCGCGTCACGCCCATCCTGTCGCAGGACCGCGGGCAGTTCCTGGCCGAAGTGGGCCAGCTGTCCGGCCGGCCTTCGCTGGTGGACGGCCACGCCGAGACGCCGGTCGAGGTGCTGCTGATTCCGACGGACCAGCTGCGTGCCCTCATCATTGCCGAGGCCGACCTGGGCGAGCGCATGGTGCGCGCGCTGATCCTGCGGCGCGTCTCGCTGATCGAATCCGGTGGCAGCGGCCCGGTGCTGATCGGCTCGCCGAATTCGCCCGATGTGCTGCGCCTGCAGAGCTTCCTGAGCCGCAACGGACAGCCCCACCATGTGGTCGACCCCGAGCAGGACGAGACCGCCAAGGCGCTGGCCCTGCAATACGACGCCAAGGCCAGCGACGTGGTGGCCGTCTGCCCCAGCGGCGCGGTGCTGGTGAATCCCAGCGAAGGCGCGCTGGCGCGCTGCGCCGGCATGGTCAGCACCGATGAATTCGACGAGGTGTTCGACGTGGCCGTAGTGGGCGCCGGCCCGGCAGGCCTTTCGACGGCGGTGTACGCCGCCTCCGAAGGCCTGCGCGTGGCCGTGCTGGACTGCAGGGCCTATGGCGGCCAGGCGGGCGCCAGCGCGCGCATCGAGAACTACCTCGGTTTTCCCACCGGCATCACCGGCCAGGCGCTGGCCGGGCGGGCCTATGTGCAGGCGCAGAAGTTCGGCGCCGAGATGCTGATCCCGTCTGAAGTGGCCTCGCTGGACTGCACCCGCGACCAGCCCGGCGGCGGCCTGGCCATCATGCTCACCGACGGCCGGCGGCTGTGTGCGCGCACCGTGGTGATCGCCAGCGGCGCGCGCTACAAGCGGCCTGCGGTGCCGCGCCTCGAAGAGTTCGAGGGCCGCGGCATTTCCTACTGGGCCTCGGCGCTGGAGGCGCGCATCTGCGCCAAGACCGAGGTCGCGCTGGTGGGCGGCGGCAATTCCGCCGGCCAGGCCGCCGTGTTCCTGTCGCAGCACGCGGCGCGCGTGCGCATGCTGGTGCGCGGCCCCGGGCTGGCGGCCACCATGTCGCGCTACCTGATCGACCGCATCGAAGCCACGCCCAACATCGAGCTGCTCGTCCGCACCGAGATCACCGGGCTGCATGGTGACCACCGCACCGGCCTGGAAGCCACCAGCTGGCGCCGGCGCAATGGCGGCGAGGTCGAAACCCATCCGGTGCGCAACGTCTTCCTGTTCGTTGGCGCCGAACCCGAAACGCGCTGGCTGGCAGGTTGCGACGTGAAGCTGGACCGGCATGGCTTTGTGCTCACCGGCCAGGGCACTGTCTGCAAGATCAGCGGCCATGTGCCCTCGGCGCTGGAGTCCAGCATTCCCGGCGTGTTCGCGGTGGGGGATGTGCGCGCCGGCTCGGTCAAGCGCGTGGGCGGGGCCATTGGCGAAGGCGCCGCGGTGGTCGCGGCCATCCATCAGTACCTGTCCGGCACGCAGGCCGTCGCCTGAGTCGGGGCCTCAGCGCGCTTCGCGCCGCTGCTCGCGCAGCATGAACAGGTACAGGCTTTCGACCTTCTCGCGTGCCCACGGCGTCTTGCGCAGGAACTTCAGGCTGGAGCCGATGCTCGGGTCCAGCGCGAAGCAGCGCACCGGCACCTGCTCGGCCAGGCCTTCCCAGCCGAAGTAGGCGACCAGGGCCTGCAGCATGGCCTCCAGCGTCAGGCCATGCAGCGGGTTGCGGGGCTGTCCGGGCGGCTTGCTCGGGGGCTGATCGGGCGGTGCGGCGGGTGCGTCTGACATGCGGCGATTCTCGCAGCCCGCTCAGCTCAGCCCGCCGTAGCGCTCGGTGCGGATGCTCGCCGCCGGCATGCCCAGGTCCACCAGCGCTGCGGCCACCGTCTCGACAAAGCCTGTCGCGCCGCAAACGTACACGTCCTGCGGCAGCCGGCCCCACTGCTGCAGCGCGGTGGCCAGCGCGGCGCGGTCCAGTCGCTGCGAAAAGTCGCCGGGGCGGCGCGCCGGCTCACGGGTGGTGACCGCTGTGAAGTGCAAGCGGGCATCCTCCGCCGCCATCGCGGCCAGTTCGTCGCGGTAGACCAGTTCGTCCCAGCTCCTGGCGCTGTAGAGCAGCAGTGTGTCGACTGGCGCCCGGGTGGCCGCGCGGTGGCGCAGCATGGCCATCAGCGGCGCAATGCCGGAACCACCGGCCACCAGCAGCAGCGGGCCGGGCTGGGTGACGCGCCAGACGAAGTGGCCGCCAATCGGCCCGCGCAGTTCCAGCACGTCGCCGGCCACGGTCACCTCGTGGAAATAGGGCGAGACCTCGCCGTTGTCCAGGCGCTCGATGAGCAGTTCCAGCCGAGTTGCGCCGGGCGCAGAGGCGATGGAGTAGCTGCGCCGCGCCTCGTAGCCGTCTTCGGCGACCAGCCGCAGGTCCACATGCTGGCCCGCCTGGTGCGGTGGCAGCGGGCTGTTCAGGAACAGGCTGAGCGCACGTGGCCCATGGCGCAGCACTTCGTCGACCGTCGCCTCCCGCCAGGGCGAGGCTGCAGGCGTGGGCACTGCGCTCACGGATCGTCCGAGAAGCGCTGCTCGCGCCACGGGTCGCCGTACATGTGATAACCGCGCAGCTCCCAGAAACCGGCCTCGTCACGCTCGGTGAACTTCAGGCCGTTGACCCACTTGGCGCTCTTCCAGAAGTACAGGTGCGGCACCAGCAGGCGCGCCGGGCCGCCATGCTCGGGCGCCAGCGGCTCGCCGCCAAAGTGCGTGGCAATCATCGCCTTGCCGCCGATCACGTCGGCCAGCGGCACGTTGGTGGTGTAGTCGTCGAAGGACTGGGCGAGCAGGAAGGGGGTGGGCGGCGTGATGCCGGCCGCGGCGAACAGGTCGTTCAGCGACACGCCCCGCCAGGCGGTGTTGAACTTGGACCAGGTCGTCACGCAGTGGATGTCGCCCTGCCACTCTGTCTGCGGCAGTGCCTGGAATTCGTCCCAGCTCCAGCTGGCCAGCGGCTTGGCGCCAGCCTTCAGCGTGAAGCGCCAGGTCGCCAGGTCCACACGCGGCGTGGGGCCAAAGGAGAGCACCGGGAAGTCCGGCGTCAGGTGCTGGCCTGGGGGCAGGCGCTTGGCGGTTTCGGCGCTGGGCCGCATGCCGAAGAATCCACGGGTGGCCATGGCAAGTCCTTTGTCTGGTCAGAGGGTGGAAGTCAGGCGACTGTGCCCTGCCAACGCGTGCCTGTCCACCGCGGAAGGCAGGTCTGAGGATCGTCCATAAGGTCGGCCATCAGGGCGAGGTCAGCCCGTGCTGCGCGTGCCATTCGGCCAGCGACATCGGCGGGTATTCGTCGTAGCGCGGGTCGCCCGGCAGGCCTTCCACCGGCACCCACGCGGGCTTGGAACCCAGCATCAGGTGCACATGCGAAGGCGGCTGGGGCAGCGGCGTGTCGATGGCGCTGGCATGCGGGTGCACCAGCTCCGGCCAGGTCGGGTCGTAAAGCCACAGCGCGCTGCCGCAGCGCATGCAGAAGTGGCGCTGGCCGGTGCTCTGCTCATTCTTGCCATCGCGCTCGATCACCGCCCGGTACACCCGCAGGTAGCGCTTGCCGACCACCTTCAGTGTGCGGAAGTCGGCCCCGAGGTTGATGGCAAACCCCCCGCCGCCAGCCGTCTTGCGGCAGATCGAGCAATAGCAGCGCATGAACGGCACCGGCTGCGCCGATTGGACCGAGAACTTGACGCTGCCGCAGTGGCAGCTGCCTTCGAGTTGCATGGGGGTTCCTGGCTCGGGTGGTGGAACGTTGTCCGGGCAGGCCGCGTGCCTGGGCCGTCGGAGGTTACGGCATACTCGTTTGCCATTCTTCTGCCGGGCCGTCGCGGCCTGTCTGCTCGCCGTCAGTCTCGCGGTGAGCGCTCGTTCAACGCATTGCTGCCATGACCCTGGAACGTTCGCTTTTCTCCGTTCGCCGGCTGGCCGCTGGCGCGTTCGCCTGCGTGGCGGTGCTGTGGCTTTCGGGCTGCTCATCGACCTACCTCACACCCGGTCCCAAGGCCGACCTGCAGGAAGAAACGCCGGCAGACCTGCAAGCAGGCTTTGCCGCCAAGCCCACGCTGAAGTTCCCGGCCAGCATCGTGGCCATGCATGTGCAAGGTCCGGCCTACAACAACTTCGCGCTGGGCCGCCGCGGCGGTGCCGTGGATGGCGGCGGCCGGTACACCGTCGTCACCACGCGCGACGACGCTGAACAAGCCGAGTTGGAGCGCCTGGGCAAGCTGCCGCAGGTGGCCGGCCTGGCGTCCGTCAACCGCATGCTGCTGCCGGAGCGCATCAGCAGCGAACGCGACCTGCGGGTCGCGGCTTCTCGCCTGCAAGCCGACGTGGTCTGGCTTTACACCTTCGACACCCGCTTCTTCGACAACGACCAGGCCAAGCCGCTTACCGTCGTCACGCTGGGCCTGGCGCCCACGCACAAGATCTCGGTCAGCACCGTGGCTTCCGCGCTGCTGGTGGACACCCGCACCGGTTACGTCTACGGCGCCTACGAGGCAACCGCACAGGCCCAGACCTTGGCCTCCTCCTGGGGCAGCCAGGACAGCACGGATGAACAACGCCAGCTCACCGAGCGCGACGCATTCTCCAAGCCCACGGCCGAATTCAGCCGCAGCTGGCCCGGTCTGGTGGCTCGCCACAGCGCGGGCTCCTGACTTCGGGCGGAGCGCCATCTTCGGCCGCGGGTCGAGGCGTCCCCCAAGTTGGCGTTGCGCCGCTGGCCGTGCGCATGGATAGTGAAGGTGTTTCTCATTCGGCAACAAGCGGGAGCTCGCCATGTATCTGCCCTGGATGGTGTTCTGGTCTCCGCAGTACCACTTTCCCTGGAGCGGCTCGGTTGCGCAGCAGATCGAGCCCAACTTGACGGCGTTTTTCAATGGCATCTCGCCTCAGTCCGGCGACAAGGACATCGAGCGCCAGGCGTTTGATGTGGCTTCTTATGGCAAGCAGCTGGGTTGGCTGACCGAGGTCGTGCTGGGTCAACTCGGCCGAGGTCAGGTCGATGCCGACACGGTCGAAGACGCCCTGAAGGGGCTGGAAGACACGCAGCAGCAGGTCGAAGCCTTGAAGCTGCGCAAGCTCAAGGCGGACATGGACCGCATTGGCGTGCTGCTGGAGACGATGAAGAAGGACCGGCCCAAGGAATATGCCTTGCTGGCCAGGCGGCTGCGGGATCAGGGGTGACGGCTGGCGGACCGACGGAAGCCCCGGCCTTCTACGACGCGCTGGCACCGCTCTACCACCTGGTCTACCCGGACTGGCCGGCCAGCGTGCGGCGCCAGGGTGAGCAACTCTCAGTGCTGATGCAGCGTGAGTGGCCGCGGGCTACGCCGCAGCGGCGGGTGCTGGATGTCGCCTGCGGCATTGGCACGCAGGCGCTCGGGCTGGCGCAGCAAGGCCATGCGGTGACCGCGTCGGACCTTTCGCCCGGCGCGGTGGCGCGGGCGCGTGGCGAAGCGGCGAAGCAGGGCCTGGACATCGCGTTGTCTGCGGCGGACATGCGCGAGGCCCACGCCCATCACGGCGGCGGTTTTGACCTGGCGCTGTGTGCCGACAACTCGCTGCCGCACCTGCTCACGGATGCGGACCTGCTGCAGGCGCTGCAGCAGATGCACGACTGCCTCGCCCCCGGTGGCGGCTGCGTGATCAGCGTGCGCGACTACGCCGCCGAGCCGCGCGGGCGCGGCATCGTCAAGCCCTATGGCGTGCGGGAAGAAGCCGGCAAGCGCTTCCTGCTGAGCCAGGTCTGGGACTTCGAGGCCCGTCCTGCAGCGGCCGACGGGACCCCGCAGGCCGACCTGTGCCACATCGCCTTCTTCTTCATCGAAGAAGACCTCGCCAGCCGGCAGGTGAGGACACATGTGATGCGCTCGGTCTATCACGCTGTGCCCATCGCCACCTTGCTGCACCTGATGCGTGCGGTGGGCTTGCGCGACGTGCGGCGCCTGGACGATGTGTTCTACCAGCCGGTGCTGGTGGGCACCCGGGCCGGCTGACTGCACGGCGCCGCGGCGCCCTTGGCACGCCGCGCAAACGCCTTCACACGGTTTCGGGCTGGCCACTGTGCAGCGAGCGCCGCATGGCCTGTCCGATGCGGGTGGCCGCGGTGGCATCGGCCAGGCTCAGGCCGGTGGGCGGGCCACCCCGGCAGGCCTGGACGAAGGCGTCCAGTTCGTGGCGGAAGGCCTCGTGGAAGCGCTCGAAGAAATCGGCCACCGGGCGGTGGTGCACGCCGCTTGCGTCCCGCGTCTGCACGCGGTCGCGGTGGGCCCCCACACCCACGCTGAGCACGCCCTGGGTGCCGATGACCTCGGTGGTGGTCTCGTGGCCATGCGGCATGGTGCGGCTGGCGTAGAGCACGGCCCGGGCGCCGCCCTCGAACTCGATGATGGCCATGCCGTTGTCCACGTCGCCGTGCTCGGCCAGGTCCGGGTGCAGCGCGATGGTGCCGCTGGCGAACACCCGCAGGGCGCGCGGGCTGCCGAGCATCCAGCGGGCCAGGTCGATGTCATGCACGCTGCAGTCCATGAACAGGCCACCCGAGGTGGGGGCAAAGCGCACGAAGAAGCCGGCCGGGTCGTGCATGTCGCAGGTCTGCGAGCGCACCAGGAAGGGCCGGCCCACATGGCCGGCCTCGATGTCGGTCCGGGCCTGGCGGTAGCTGGGGTCAAAGCGCCGCACAAAGCCCACCATGGCCACCAGGCCAGGGTGGCGGGCCGCCACCGCCTCCACCCGCTCGCAGGTCTCCACGTCCAGCGACAGGGGCTTTTCGACGAAGACGTGCTTGCCCGCGGCCAGCGCCGCCATGGTCTGCTCGGCATGCAGGGTGGTGGGCGTGACCAGCACCACCGCGTCCAGCTGCGGGTCCTGCACAAAGGCCTGGAAATCGCTGTGCAGGGTCTGCACGCCCAGCGTTTCGCGGGCCCAGGTGCGTTCCTCGGCGACGGGGCTGCAGGCCGACACCAGCTGGGCACCAGGCGCATGCCGGGCCAGGTGCTGGGCGTGGCGCTGGCCCAGCCGGCCCAGGCCGGCAATGCCCACGCGCAGCGGCGCGCTCGTTGCAGCGGCCGCGCTCACAGCACCACCACCTGTCCGCTGGCCAGCGACTGGGCGGCCGCGTCCGCCAACTGCTGGGCTGCCACGCCATCCTCTATGGTCGTGCGAAAGGCACGGCCCGATTGCAGGCATTCGAAGAAGTGCGCCAGCTCCAGGCGATAGGCCTCGCGGTAGCGCTGCAGGAAGAAGTGCTCGGGCTTGTCGGCCCGCACGCCCTGGGCGTCGGACTGCACGACCTCGGTGGGCCGGTGGTTGCCACACTGCAGCATGCCGGTCGAGCCCAGCACCTCGAAGCGCTGGTCGTAGCCATAGGCTGCGCGGCGGCTGGTGTTGATCTGCGCCAGCCGACCCTTGCGGGTGCGGATGGTGACCACGCTGGAGTCGATGTCGGGCACCTCGGCAATGGCCGGGTCCACCAGCACCGAGCCGGTGGCATAGAGCGTGGCTGCCTCGTCGCCATCGCTGCAGAGGATCCAGCGGAAGATGTCGAAGTCGTGGATCAGCATGTCGCGGAAGATGCCGCCCGAGCCGCGCAGGTATTGGGCCGGCGGCGCGCCGGGGTCACGGCTGGTCACCACCAGCATCTCCGGCGCCCCGATCTCGCCGCGCGCCAGGCGCTGCTGGGCTTCGTTGAAGGTGGGGTCGAAGCGACGCTGGAAGCCGATCATGCAGGCCACGCCCGCGGCCCGCACCGCCTGGGCGCAGGCCTGGGCGCGCGGCACGGAAAGGTCCACCGGCTTCTCGCAGAAGATGTGCTTGCCGGCCGCTGCGGCGCGGGTGATCAGCTCGCTGTGGGTGTCGGTAGGCGAGGCAATGGCCACCACGTCGATGCTGGGGTCTGCCAGCACCGCTTCCGGGGTCGAGACCTCGGCGCCGAGCTGGCTCGCCAACTCGGCGGCCTGCGCGGCCATGGGGTCGCACACGCTGCGCAGGCGCACGCCAGGCAGTGCCGCCAGGTTGGTGGCATGGATGCGGCCGATGCGGCCGGCGCCGAAGACGGCGACGTTCTTCATGGGGTGTCTCCTCTGGAAGTGTGGGGGAAGTTGTTCGTGCAGCAGCCCGGGGGCCGTGCGCGGGGGTTGTTCATGCACCTGCGGCGGGGTGGTAGTCCAGCTCCAGCCGGTAGGCCAGGGCGATGAAGAGGCTTTGCGCCAGGGCCATCACATTGGTCAGCCCGCGAAAGCCGAAGGTGCTGCTTTCGTTGACCACCAGCGTGGTGAGGGCCAGCGCCGCCAGCGGGCCCATGCGGCTGTCGGTGATGGCGATCAGGCGCGCACCCTGGGCGGCGGCGGCCTCGGCGGCCTGCGTGGTTT
>Ga0307514_10001003_pt1 | contig 41342 bp, 47 predicted proteins | sample 16_EM_MG_FD_203088 | JGI IMG/M metagenome (GOLD analysis project Ga0307514, IMG submission 203088) | Populus trichocarpa ectomycorrhiza microbial communities from riparian zone in the Pacific Northwest, United States - 16_EM | ecosystem: Host-associated > Plants > Roots > Unclassified | place...
CCATTTCTTTCAAGGTTGATAGCCATGGCAGGTCTACTGTTGAGTCCGGACATTGGCCGAGGGGTAGGGGTATCCGCGGCAGTTTCCCGTTCAGGAGGGGTTGGAATAGACCGGTCGGTATCGCTGGAAAGCTCCGGAGCCTCAGGACCTTGTCCAAGCCCGGTATCAAGGGTGTGTTCGGGGACTACATTGGGTGTTTGCTGAGGTCCCTGTGGTTCCGAATCGAGATGCAGTTCGTCCAGTCGCTCTGTGTACGTCTCCGCTTCCATCTGCATCTGCCTGAGACGCTCCTGTTCTTCTTCCATTTGCCTGAACATCTCTTGACGCTCTCTCTCTCGCCGTTCGTCCGTGATGAGCGTTTTCACTCTCTCAACCAGATCCGACTTCTCGATCAGCAGGCGAGTATTCACGTGATTGTGGAAGAGAATCTCCTTCAGTACGCCTACGGGTAGAGATCTCAAATCCTCAGGAGCCATAGCCAAGAGCTGGTCGAGCGTGGGTGGCGGAGGCGCGGTAGTAGCACCGTGAGAGGCCGTACGAGGTCGGGTGGATTGATTCGGTTGTGGAACGTTCAAATTCGATTGCTGTGGTCGAGTGTATAGGTTCGTTGGTGGCCGAGAGGGTTGAGGTCTTGTATCGTATTGAGGCTGGGGTTGTGTCTGGGGGATACTCGTGGGACGGGAGGTTCGTGGAGGGGGAGGTTGCCATTGCGGTTCGATATCCGGCCGAGGGAAATATGATTGAGGGCGTTGAGGATTGGGTCTAGGCGTTGGGGCAGGGGGTGCGTGCCGCGAGAACAGCCCCCGATTACGAGGGGTGGTCAAATTTGGGACAGAATACTTCCTGTAGAAATCCTGCCCGGGATGGTTTTGTGTGAACGATCAGCCGATGAAGATGTCACATCAAGTACCTCATTCTCGGGTGGTAAGCATCCGTTCCGTCTCTACATGTAGTATCAACGTGCGAGAGGGTTTTGATGCGGACGTCCAGACTCACTCGATACGACATTAGCCTGTCTACGAGATCGTCCTTCTCGATGATCTGATCAGAACGTAGGTTATACGCATCGGCATACTTCTTGAGTTTGCCGAGCGAGAGAGACTTGAGGTAGCTCTTAGAGCCAGCGGTAGCTGCGTAAGAGATGAGATTGACTCTAAGGCCAAAGGACATTGACCCACTCGTCAGGTTGTCGATGCAGAAGGCACAGACAGGAACGGGGTCATAACCAGAGTTCTCTCGTGGCATGAGTGCAGTATATCCGGTGCAACTTGAACAGAACAAGTAGCCTTGAGAAGCTTTGGTTCAGAGCGCAGATTGTGGGTGATTTTCAATGGAGAACTGACCACAATGGTTGCATCTCTTGCCCCGTGCGAAGAGAATATTGAACTCTTTATTGCACTTTCTACAAGCGGGTTCAGAACCGGGGGGTTCTGGTGGTGGGCCGCTGAGGAGCGGTAGACCTCGGGGGGTGCTCATGGTGGAATGCGGACAAGGGATTCCGGGGTAACTGTGCGGCGATGGGGACTGACAAAGATTCTGATCGGAGAAACCGGCTGGTGACGCTCATCTCGCTCATCCACACTTCGCCGAGTCCGCCTCCCTCAGAGCCTCTGACGACTGCGCCATGATGTGCGCCTGGACTCTTTGGTTTATGTCAGCTCGTCAATTGCAAACCGCCTACTCTTGTTTTGGTACATCCTCTGGCCGACCGCGTTTCCCGTCATTGTGCTCGAGCGGTTGAGGCGGCCACTACATCCAAATCACGTTGATTTCGGGGCGTCTACAATTCTCGCTGATCCCCTGTGAGAGCCATCATCGGTCATACGGAACTCGCATTCCGCCCGTTCTCAACCTGTGGGGAAACAAAACTCTCTCTCAAGGCAAACGAGGCTACCCATTGCATCAAGGCTACCCACATGCTCCCGTGGTGTTCCTCTCCCTTGAAGTGTCGCGCTGTCCTCGGGAAGATAAGATACGCGTGTTGGAATTACCCGCGTTCGCCGGTGTTCAAGTTCTTGGCTCTACCGTCAAGAGATTAAACAACACCCTCGAGTGATTGTACCCGTAGATGATACGCATTCTCCTGTAGGGCTCGTAGCAAACGCTTTCGAGTGTTGTGTAAAATGAATCCATCATTACCATCAAATACACGCGCGTCCATTAGACTTTGATCAACGCGTCGACAGACGCGGCGATCCAGCTCCGTCCCCAGGTCAACAACCTCTCCGTCGACCACAACCTTGACCGCGGCTTCGATCTGTTTCCAAGGTTCACGACGACGTCCTCCACGAACGTACGATGGATCCTTCGCACTTTCGAGGCCCGCAGCCTCCCGCATCTCATGTAGTCCCCGGTGCACCAGGCGCTCCTGCTCACCCCCCGCATTTCGGCTTCATGGAGCCGCAGTTGCTTATCCCTGCCGCGTTCCTCAACGAGACCTTAATGGCGATTCGCACCGAGTCCGCTGCACAGACTCGGTTACTAGCCAATCATTACTCCAACCTGAAGCAAGACTACAACGGAATCAGGGAGGACTTCCGATCATGCGTCCATCAGACGGATCGAATCTTAGCAGAGCAGTACTCCCGGTTCGAACTCAAGTTGGAAGACATTCAAAAGTCCATGCTCCAATTCCATGAAAATCAAACCGCTGCCATCGCCGATCTTAGGGCGAGGTTGGACGCAATCGAAGGCCTGACCAAATGCTCCAAGGATGCAGTGGCTTCGAAGATCACGGCCATCGTCGAAACCATGGGCCGCGGGATTGACGGGTTGCTCGCGGTGATCAAACCCAACGTCTGTGGTAAGCAGCCTCGTCTACTCCTTGTATCTACCTCTAGGCCAATGCACAACTCGGTTCACAGATGTTCGAGACACATCCTCTTTCGAAAGCGGAGTACCCAGATATAACGCGTCGCTGGAAGGTGCGATCGAGCGGGATCATCCCCGCATTGACAACACTATCTCACGATCCACGCAGCTTTCCTGAGCTTCCCTGAGTTCACTGACGGCCCGCCCTACACGGGAAACACGGAATACGAGCCTGTGTTTGACCACTCACATGGGGTGAAGGAGACCCTGATCCCCGTGACACCATCGCAAGCCGATTCGGAAGTGAATATCAGTAGTGAGTGCAAGGCTTTGGTTAATGTTCGACATTACTAACCCTTCCCTTCAGCTGCTCATGCCGCCGCCAATCAATCATCACTCGAATTTGGGGAGGTTCAAGAAGACCAGTTAACACAGCTTCCACCCGTCACAGTCTTGCCCGATCCCGAGTCCCCTCCGACTTCTACTGATAACCCCGAAGTTGAAGAGCAAGACGAGTTATACGAGATGGATACTCCGATGATTTCCACACCCGCTACAGACGACCACCCATCAGTCCCACCCACCGGCGACGTCACCATAGTTCCGGCCTCACCCCCGACAATCCTTCCCGTAAGCATCCCCACCACACCCGTCGCAGAGTGCGACCCTCTCCAAGACCCCCTACCGCAAGATTCTCTATTCGACGCTCCCTCACCCCTCACCCCAGTAAGCACTCCGCAATCACAGGACCAGGAGGAACCTCAGGCGCCCGTTGAGTCACCCGGGATCGAAACCTATACAATGCTCGCGGATCCCGGACCACGAAAGCGCAAGAGGGCATCTCAGGGACATGGCGCGTTGAAACGAACTCGTAGAAACAGAAAATCGCGTGCCCAAGAAAAACAGGACGACTTTTCCTGTCAGGCCCAACAGTCTGAGGGGGATCACGCGGATCCATCAATCTGGCCTCCAGTGATCGAGGACGATGCTAGTACTCAGAAGGTAAGCTCAATTGAATTCCCCCCAGTTTGACCCCATTCATCGCCCCGTGACAGTATGTCGGCTGCGACCGATGTGCGCAATGGTACCACTTCGGCTGCGTAGGACTACGAGCGGACAGCGAGGATGGATTGGATTGGGAGTGTCCTCCTTGCGTACAGTGAGTGAATTGCCCATCACCCAAAGTTAAACACCGTTTGCTGAAACGACAGCATAGGGATGCCACACGTGAGCATCTTTGTTCCAACTTCTTCCCGGTCTAACTCCATTTTTCGGTAAGGAGACGCAGCAGATGTACCCCGCGAAGGGGGCGAGATGTGCGCTCGGCCCGGATGCCCCAATCCCCGGGGCGGAGAGTTTTTCATGGAACGATTGCTCGGACGTTGTTATGTGCCAGATCAGGACGTGGTCAAGTATCTCGTCGCTTATGAAGGGTAGGGTGCTAACGTCGGCTACTCGTTCAATTACCTGACGAACGGTTCACAGGTATGAGCTGGACCAGTGTACATGGGAGCCGCCCGAAAGTTTCTCCAATGACTCCAGCAAGATCGACGAGTTTTTGGGATGGTGGGAGACAGAAAACCCGGGTGTCGACGTGGAGTCACTCGATCCACACGACACCATCTTCTTACACAGGGCATTCGTCCTCGCTCGCGCGGGCATCACTTGGCCTGGTGGTATCAGCTGTTCTTTCACACTCACCCCCACCCCACCCCCCTCGTAAACCACATCCCACTGCCTCACGATGGTACTCCCGCTTTGCAACTCCGATCCAACTCGGAGCGTACATTTATTGATTATATATTCTTGACCATTTCTTTCTCATTCTTGAGCCTTATCTAGGACCTATGCCTGCCCCGGTAGGGCTTTGCTCTTGCACATCACCATGCTTTCTGTACCCTATGAGCCTCACTCTTTAATTCTCCTCGATTGCTCTGCCTTATGTTCGCCTAATGGTACTACTGTTACTGGTACACTGTTGGTGCTCGTGGTTCCGGACATGTAATATCATTACTGATCAACACTGTAAATTACTGGCACAAGGAGACCTGAGTTGCAACGAGTTGCTATAACTCATCGCGAGGGATGTCATACACTGGTGGGACTAGTCGTTCGTCAACAATGCTCGCTACCGTCTCAATCGGTTCGGCCGACGACAAGGTCTCCATCTCTGAGAGAGACGAGGACCCCGCGGATTGAACAAGGCTCGCGATGGAGGCGGAACTGCCGCGCATCGTCAGTGTGTGATTCAGATTACGACAGGGTTATCCATACCTGAGTATAGAAGCAGCGAGTGTAGTCACACTTGTGGCAACAGACGTCGCAGTGCTAGTGACTCTGAGATCCCCTCGTTCCAAAACGCTTTCGACGGTCTTGGCTTTCCGTGGAATGAAACGAGTCCAGAACAAGGCTATCCGAATCCCTCGGTCGATCACACGTTGCTTGAGGATGAAAAGGACGACGAGGAAGAAGAAAACGAGACCAGCCATGATGAGCAGTCTGTCCATCCGGTCCGCCTTCTCGAGAGCGGTTACAAGTTGTTTTGAGGTCACGAGAATGTTGTCCAGTGTGTCGTAGACGTTCGACGTGGATCGGAGCGTGGCGGTCGAGGCGTCTGGTTGTTGAAAAGTTAGGGTTCGAAGGTCGACGAGGGGTTTTCTAGTACCACGAACCGAGCATTTGTGTAGACAGTACTGAACGCTCCAGCTCGCCTTGCATGAGATTAATTGTCCGCCGAAGAGCCTCAGTAACATCGTTGTTCGCCTGTATGAGGGCATCCTCACTAGAAGCAACGTTGAGCTTCTAGCCGCATAATCCTCGAAACCGAACTTACGCAGTCTTCTCTCCGGATACAGCTTTCTCGTCGGATACTGCATTTGAGTGGAAGAGTTCCTCCCGGCTACTTGTGTTTTGGGTGTCGATATTGCGTTTGGAAACTAGTAGGGCATTGCGCAACTCTGACTTGATGCTATAACGCTAGTCAGGTACACCCTGGTTTATAGTCTCGCCACTCACCCTTTCAGGTCAGCATAGAGCTTTTGCGTGATTTCCCGAAGGTAACGCTTATTGCGCTGTCCCTGTTGGTCATCAACCAGAACGTCCAGTTCCTACTGCCTGAAACGTAAGAGCTGCGCTTGAGAACATAATAAAGTCGAGCACTCACATCGATCTGCTTCGCTAGGATTTCGATGTCATCTCGCAGTTCCGAGGCGTACTGCTGTTGTGTCGACAGTGGGCCAGTGCATTTCTCCAATCGAGGGAGTTGAAAGGTATCAATGTCCTTGCGACGACGCTCGATGGATTCAATAAGGTCTGTGGTTTCTTGGTCGAATTTTGGTGGGACTGGTGGCATCGTGGTGTGCAGGGGTGTGGCAAAAAGCGTGGAAGTCGGAGGCCCAGGGGAGGATGATGTTCGGTCACGTGTGTGTAATATTCCGGTTTCGCGTGTCCACTGGTAGTCGGTCTGTGGACGAAACGCCGTTGGGCATCTCCCATCCTATAACTCGGTGAGTCTTCCAGTTGGTCGCGTGTTTCTTGCTGTGGGGCTGTCCCTGGGCCATTGATGTTTGCTTCAGCGTTGAGCAAACGCCGATCTGGGCCATGCCATGGCCCAGGCGACGCGATCACCTTCCTAAGAGGTGTCCCATCGCTCTCTTCCGGACACACAATTTCGACCATGGATCAAAAACTGACTCTTTGTTTGATCAGTTCATTCTGGAGGTGGTCCTAGCAAAGGATAAAGAGACAGGGAGGCGGTCCTAGATAATGGTACATAAGGGGACTCCGCTCCGTCGAATGACCACGTCCATGGAACTCCCCCCTCCATCGCCTTCACAAGCCCCGAACTTTAGTCAGCCCACTATAGAGGTCGACGACTTTGTTCGATGGGGAAAGGATCTGCGTTCAAATTCTGCTGGGAGTGGGGTATTCGGGGCCTCTTCGGGTTATTCTTCTGTACACGGTGAGCCTCCCCCTTGGCCTTTTGGACCCTCGAAGACTAATATACGTTCCAAGTTTCCCGTACTTCATCTTCGGACTCGTCACTTTTCCCTGAAGACTTATCGTCTGAACCAGAAGATTCGCATTCCACACTGAAGCCTTCCCGTCCCTCCGCCTCCCGTCGACTCCGCGCACGTCTTTCTGACTCTACATCTCAGAGCGGTCAGTCCCCCGAGTCCCCCCTCGTGGGTAAACCTGGTGAAGCCAGCCAGCCAAAGCTTGTAGAGATGCTCAAGGGTGTTTCCGAAGTCCTAGAAGAGAACACCCGGTTGAAGAAGAAACGTCTTGAAAAAGAGGTTCGGAAGTCTAGGTTGAAGACCAGGACTCCTGCAAAACCCTACGATGTCCGGTCAGGGGATCGAATCCCAAGCACCTCTGGTAAAACTACGCGCAGGGTTTCAGGGGTCCCGGTGAAGGAAGCGGCTAGACCTTTGGATCCAGAACCCATGTCCGTTGATCCCGCTCCGAGACGATCTAGACAAAATGTGGCGTCAAAGGGCAAAGGCAAGGAAGTGGCCAAAATCCCCGCCGAGGACAACATGGACGTCGATTTGTCGGTCACGCTTTGCGATGTTTCGATGAATGAAGACCCTTGGCCGAAAGGCGTGGAAAGAAATTGCAAACCTCCGGCGTCGGACTCGCAATCGTCGGCAAAGATGATGCCTCCCCCTCCTGTGCCATCGAAAGCCCTGAAACAACCTCCCAAACAAACATCACCATCCAAACCGATTCCTTCGAACACCTCCAATCAATCTCCACCTCCCCCGCCATCTTTGACACAATCCAATCCTTCTCGTCAACGATCGTTAGGAATGACCCGCACCACGATTCAGACCAGCGCGGTTTCACATCCGGTTTTGCCACCCAAACGGAAACAGTTCAAGTCACCGCTCATCAAACAAGAGCCAGGCTTGTCTCAGCCCGATGGACCTCCGAGATCCCAGTCCAAAACGTATCCCGTACCCCCACCGTCGACCCACTCCCAACCCATATATCCCACACAGAAATCCGCCCCAACCCAGTCCACCCAGAAGCCTCCCAAATCAAAGGAGAGCGTTCCGCCGGAGGTGGTTGGTACCACTCAGGCTGATGACCCGGATACGAGTTATGACTTTTCGACGTCCTCGATCGACGGAGATGAGATCAACAAGGTGATGGCGGAGTATGACCGCGGGTCATGGTAGCTGTCGGTCGCATTGATAATGTATTCGAGTACCTACTAACATTTAATGTGAACCCTGTATGTTGCGTGAAGCCCCTACCTCTTGAGGTGGGAGACGTGATAAGTGACTGGCGAGGTTCTTCTCATTGGTATGCACTGCCTATCTTAGCCTCGGCTTCCACCTTCGTACATGCGTCGTTCTCGTATAGGGCCGGGTAAAGTGAACATGCCGCGACTCTGGTTACATCCACCGGCTCCCCACTGGGTTCTCCGTGCTGACTCATTGCGCGCTCTCGAGTCATCATCAGATATGGCTGGGGTATATATAAGGGGTTTGTTCCGCAAACAACTCACTCTGATCACGCACTCTCAGTACTCGTCAGCTTGGAAACGATGACAGACACCTTCGACCCAAACTTCTGTTTTCCGGTCAAAATTTTGGAAAACGACTGGGTGAAACTTACGCCCTTCAATGTGCGTCTTCATGAATGCGAGTTGATGTGTCGGCGTTACTGATTGACAAAAAAAATGATCGACCGAAATTCGATCATCTCCCTGAACTCGATTGAAAATCCCAAATACTACACACCGCATCGCGTACATGCGTATAGCCGGCAACCCACGGTGAATGGTTCTGGGACAACACCAAAGACCACCCCGAACTCTACAAGTACCTTCCCTTCGGACCCTTTGAATCACAGGAGAAACTTTTCGGAACGGTCTTCGCGAAGAGGATTCACCCGGACCGGGGCTTCGTCGTCTATGCCGCGTATGATAAGGTCTTCAACCCCGATCCGACCCCAGCAGGAATCGTCGGCCTTCTGGACGCTTCCCCGGAAAACCTCTCCGTCGAAATCGGATTCGTTGTCGCGTTCCCGAAATACCAACGAACCCACCTCACCACCAACATGGTCGGGCTGCTGCTCCAGTACTGCTTGGAGCTGCCAGAGAGTGGAGGATTGGGGTTACGACGGGTACAATGGCAAGCGAATGCGCAGAACGTGGTATCGGTCAAGACTGCTCTAAGGTTAGGTTTCCAACACGAGGGCGTGAAGAGGTGGGAACGCGTCGTGCCAGCGTCGGAAACGAAACCGAATACGGTGGAGAAGTTACCGCGAGAGGGGGATCCACGCAGGGCAGATTTTGGGAGGCACACGGCGGTATTGGGATTGTGTTGGGATGATTGGGAAGATGGCACTCGGGAGAAAGTTGGAGAGTTGATGAGACCACGGTAGAACAGTCCAAGTATACAGATTCCACGCCAACGTGGGACTGATCGATGGACCGATGATCAGTCGACATTCATGTTCTGCGTCTTCTCCAACACCTTATTGACGGGCTGGGGTCTCGGATTAGCCAAATCAGCGATTCGGGCTTCCCGCATCTTGATAAAGGCTTGGAACATCAAAGCTGCGGTCACGGGTTCGTGAGGGGTCTCGTTGGCGTAATCAATTGGAGCTGGGGGGAGAGACTCTTGGATCGGATTTCCAGAGGCGTCTCGCTTGACGCCTGCTGTATTACGGGATAGGAGATTGGAAGTTGAAGGTTGACCCAACTTTGACGTGTCTTGATTTTTCTCGTCGGTGAACAGGTCCCATAGAGTGTAAAAGGAGAGAATCTCCTGTACGACGGTGCTGACGGCAGTCAACGACACGTTTAGTCCGGCAAGGAAGCCGATGAGGTCTTGTGACGGTTTTTTGTCCTTTTCGTTGTGACCGGTCCGACCAGATCGTCGAGGTTGGGGAGAAGATTGTGACTTGTGGGAGGTGCCGGCCGCTCTTTCGTTATGTGCCTGCTGAATGATTGGCTTCGTGCTTGTGTGATATGCCAAAACGACCATGAGTGCACCGATGGCAATAAGGTGAGGGGGGTATATCAGGCACATATCAGTCCGATATAGGTCGTTGATGATAAGCCTGTCACCAAATGTACGTCAACGAGTTGACGTACAACGATGCAAAGGAGCAACACGAGGATTGGGCTTAGGAAACTTACCAAACGTTCTGGAAAGCGCTTTCCTGGAGTAGTAGCTTTCCTTCCCCTGTACCCCAGTAGCGTGGACCGTCGTTGACACCAAACCCAAGTTCTCCGGCTTCCTGGTCGGGACCTTTCCCTCCTTCCTTTCCGCAGACTGCCATGAGAGTCCGGTACGGGTGGAAGACGACGAGGTCGCATTCTAGGTCACTGACAAGATAGAATTCCATCTCTGCGAGTTTGGAATTATCAGAGGGAAAATTATTGACACCCAGCCCTTCATAGCCAAGGGACTGTCAGCCTCGAGGCATCAATAGAATGAGATGCACGTATTTGGCTTACTGCTAAAAACAGAACGACATTCATTGACGACCGTCTTGATATGAACGGGAGACTCTTCGGCCTTGGCGGCGACATAACAACATGCGGCGATGACGATGAAAGGGTCCGTCTCGCAGTACGAGTTCTTAAGATAGAATCTGCGAAAAAAGACAGACGCGGTCGCTGTGATGCGCTGACGGAAGGACATTCTCTTGCATACTCGTGCTATGACTGGGGCGTGTCAGTGTCGGTGTTCCGCCCACAGACGGGCGGGCAGACGCACGGTTTCCGGTGAAGATGTTGAAGAGGTCAAAGAACAAAGGGTCTTTCACGTAGCGCATATCGTCTGCCCTAGCCTGCTTGAGGGTAGCGCGGTCGACGATCCATCGCTTGCTTTTGAGAAAGATATCAGGGGGCGTGTTTTGGCGATTAGAGGGGGAACTGACTAATGAGAACTTGACCAGAAGTCAGCGGCCATAGTAGTGGAACAAGAGAGGATGCGCCGATCCAATCGATTGTCGATAACATAAGTTGTATCAACCCTTCGCATAAATACTTCCACTCGTCTGTTCTCCTCATCTCCCCTCCCCCATCATGGCCTCTCCTGTCCTCGTTCGACGCGCTCAAGTCAGTTTCAAGCAAGCGAGAAGGCTCTCCGTCTCGGAGACAAAACCTACGGACCTGCCAACTCGTCCACAGGCTCCTTCTCGTTCCCAGTTTAGCAGTAAGCCCACAACACCCGGTCACCCGTGAGGGATCCCCCCCATCCAACTGACAGTCCATTTTCACAGCCTCTTCTTCTGATAAATCCCCCACCGCATCTCGTGGTATGGCCACCATCGTCCCTATGCCCACCACTGCCACCGTCGTGGGTTTACAGTCCAAGTGCGCAGTGACAAACACCGACGGCCTCTCGGTGAAGCCATCCCCAGTCGTCACGTTCAACGGGGCCGGTCCCTTCTCCTCCCCCTGCGTCGGGCTCGACTTCACAATCGCAGAGCGTCCCTCGACGGACGCGGTCGCGTTGAAATACAAATTCCGATCACCCACACAAGCGGAATCGGACCACATGCCACTGGTTGATGTCCCCTTGACCGCACATCAAGATTGGACTAGGGTTCGGCTAGGTGCCACCGAGTTGGCATATCAATCATCTCCGCTCAACGACGATTCGTCCAACGCGAAAAGAGCCGTGGTCAGAACAAAGATGACCACAACCGGCCCTTCCTTATCTTCTGTCAACGTTCATTCGGTATTTATAGTCCAGAACTCTCCTGGCTCTGGTCCTCAGATCCAACACGTTCTCCCAAGTCACCCGCTTTTCCATGACAATTAGCTCGAGCCATTGATATCATTTTGTATTTGTACCTATACCCACCACGCAAGCATAATCGTTATTTTTTATTCATCATCTTGGATTTGTGGGGCCGCACTTCGCCTGTTGACGTCACGTTCCACCACCTCACTTTGAACTCAACCCCTCGTCCTCTCAACGCGCGTATAGAAGAATGTCTTCAAGCCCAAAGTCAAGGACAATGGCACGTTCGATAGATCACCTCGAACATCTGACCTGCCGCTCATGGATCACTTGATCAGGCGTTCACGGTCGTAGGCGCTGCCACGCTCTCAATCGCTGGACTATGCTATGCTGGGCTGAAGAGCAAGAGCGAGGAACAGCAACACTCTATCTATAGTGCGCCTATGTTCCTTCTCGTTAACCCCATTTCACCTCAACTTTATCTTAGAACCCGGCGGTCGTCCCCTCTCCGATTCGGACGTGAATAAGAATTCCACAGAGGTTCGAGCGGAAATGCACAAGACCAAAGGGACTTAGTTACAATACATTCGCGATACTAAAACCGCTAGAACAAAGCAATGCCTGTATTGTGCACTTAACAACGAAAAGATAGGACGTTTCCAACGTGCTTTGAGAGGAGGGAATATGTGAACCGGTGATGCGGCCAGGTGTTGGTAAATAAGTGACCAGTACTCAATTCCTTCGGCCACCTATGCTTCTCCCCACTCTTTGATGGCCTGGCTTTGATGTAGAGTAGGAACCCCCAAATAGGGCAGCGAAAATCATCCGGAACAGAATCCCAAGGAACCACCATAGAGCCAATATTGAGCAGCGTATTTGACGGAGATATCCTTCGAGTCCCCGTGAGTACACTGACGGGGTAACAAAGGAGCGCGTGAGCATCAATATCCACAGGATCGAATACTATGCACTGAGGACTTACAGAAGATGGTGGAACTCCGCCGATAGTGAGGATCCCGAACACTTCGTCCAAGATGTCACCGCTGACCTTCCCGAGGTGCGACAACGGAACGCTGCCCGGGTCGGCATTCGGTGCACTCTCCAAAACCTTTCCGACGAAGACGGCCTGTTGATTCCCCTTGAACTTTTGAATATCGCGGAAGTCCCAGACGGGAGCAAGCTCCCCGGCTGCATTATCGATGAAATAGTGTTGACCGAGGATCTGGCGGTCGGATTTGGGGAGGGTTTCGATGAATTCTTGGATCGTGGTATCTCCCACCATTTCAGCACTGTTCCAGACTTGGAAGAGGTCTTTGGTGAATGTAAGTACGCGGCTGCTGTCGGACACCGCAATATGGGTTATGTCGACAATCTCGGCAACCGCTCCGGTGGATCTGACATGTTAATCAGTCTCGACAGAACACATTCACACGCTAAACAGACACGCACTGGAACTTGTTTTCACTGGTGCAGGTATAGTTCTGAACACCAAAAGCGGCCCCCACAGCAACGAGAGGAGTATTGGGGTGTCCGAGGTCGGCTAGCTGAGCAGAAGAAAGCGGTATGGAGATATTGGAGTGATCACAACCATCCGATCGTGATGCCATTTTAGGAGTCAGTGAGCCGACAAATGTGGTGAGGGTGGTAGCGAGTCTGCGAATAGCGACCATTTTATGAGGCTTGTTTGAACGGGGGTTTTGAACGGGGGGATCAGGAAGGTTCAGAAGGGTATGAACTGGTATACGTGGATATCAAACGAAAAAGGGAGGGTGAGGGTAGATGGTCAAGTCGACGTCTGAGTGAGAGGGTAGGAAAGAGGGGGTAAAGGAAGGGCCAATGGGTATGAAGGGCAGGTGACTCCTTCTGCTTTTATACGATCCTTGCACAACCACAGCACGGGTACCAGTCGTCACCGTGTGCAACAAGTGGATCGAAAGGCGGCCCGGGATCCAAATTTACGTTCCCGAAGCCGCCTGCGAACCTCGAAGATGAGAACGCCGCCGGCACGAGTATAACGAGACTCGACAGTCAGGTCGAAAGTGGGTGGGTTGGAGGCTCAGCCCTCAGCCCTCGGGCTCAATCCCTACCTTTCAACCTTCATGTCGTAGGAATATTCATGGCCTGAGCGTATGTGCTGTTACTCGCCAGATAATTCAACCGGAAATCTTTCCTCGTTGCTTCGCAAGTTAAGCTCGATTGGCCCATTTGTTTCCCATGACCGCAACTTTCGCAAACTAAGGCCTGGGGCCCAGTTGCCATGGCGGTTTTTGCCGACAGTGCGATCGAGAAGCGTTATGCAGTCCAAAATCGATTTGGACTGTACAACACATGAATGGGATCGCCGAGGTTTCTTGTTTCCAACCGAAGCCGCTGGCGGTGAGAGGGGGACCGTGAGCCACACCACACGCAAGATATAGACGGAAAGCTCGCCCAGAAACGACAACCGAGGTTCCATGGCGCTGAAACCTTCCTCCTGGAAATTAGTTTTGCCTCTCGGTCGCATGATCACGAGAATCGGATGAGATGGGGATAAGATGGCGACGGCGCCGGCCGGTGAGAATGCGGGGATGATATTTCGCCTAGAACACACAATCGAACAGGTGGCTTCGAGTTCAGACAGAACTCTGGACGACAGATGTAAATCGCCATCTGTCCGTCAGTTGCTAGGCACGGGCGGTTGTTCTTCTGGTGGAAGGTCTGGGACTAGATTTATAAGTGATTTCCGCACATGAGTGGGTTTTCACTTTTGTTACCGTATGAATTGGAACCGTTACAGACGAAAGGTTCAGCGAACGCCCTCACCCCGATATTCCTGTAGTCTGGCTCAACTGCATCACGTCAACGTCGTAATAAACAACAAATATTCCTTCCACGATGTTCCCTTTGACTTTCGGAATTGTCATCTCGAACGTGTTTGACAGTGGACATGACAGCGAATATACCCTGACTGGGAACCATCTATTCGGGGGCCGGCCTCGAATCTGGTCATAATGCGATATGAACGAATGCGCTGGGATGACAAGCATCGCGTTAGATCAATTCGGGAGCCGGCTTGAAGGTTGACGAATCGAAATCACCGCCCGGAGTACAGGTGGAGTTTGGATCATTCACATCGGCCAAGTTCTGGCGCCGTATGGTTCACGGACACCACCGGACGGCACGGTTGTGGGGGCAAGGGAGAAGGTGGTTTAATAAAACCCCTAAAACCCGTGGGTTTTAGCGAGCTCAAATTCGAGCACGTGAGAAACGACCTTGGGAATACGACCGGTAAACGGTTTACTCACCAAGAAGGGTCCCGATCAATTGGCCGAACATGCGTGCCGTGCTAGGCATTGAAGATAACGGGGTCCAGGGAGAGATCTGGCAGACATATGCATGTGGACGTATGGATGGGTTTGCCGCGCAGAATCTGACTAGCAAACGAGCGGTAGGAGTCGGATCAACGCGCTTGGTCTAGCCCTCAGCTTCACTGGGGATAAGCAAGAACGAGGGGGAGCGGGGAAGCGAAGAGGACGAGAGTAAACTTCATGTCATTAGTTTCGATAACAGCGCTGAGATCTACTAACCAAAAGACCATCCTCACCTCGTTGAGGCGATTCAGGGGATATCCTGACCAAACCCAGGGAGGAACGTGTTCTGCCGATCCAGCAACACGCGAGACGCTCCAATGGTAATATGCGGTATTCCACGCTTTCCCGCCGAGAGCGATATAACCGGAAGGAAGAAAAATCAGCCTACCCAAACCATGAGAGACGAGCGACTGTGCGGATGATATGTTTCTCTGATTGATGTCAAGGCTGTGAAGGTGGAGTAAAAGCCGCGAGGCATACTCGTGTCGTCGAACCCCATCCTGAACGGAACCGAGTGAATGCCAGAGAGGGAAACAAGCCCGGTTTTCGTGAGTGGGAACTGGGTGCTGTTTTTGGCGTCGCCCTCAATGACAGGTCCAACTTGAACATCTGATTTTCAAAAAAAAAAAAAAAAAAAACCTACTGGAAGGTTGGGTTCGATGGGGACCAGATGGGGCCGGTTCGCGAATTTTCTTGACGTTGCAGCTATATAGTGGAAATGGAAGCGAAAAAGGGTAGTCCCGGCAGTTGGGAGGTGCATGTCTTTGATGGAAAGAGACATTCCGGCCGCGGCTAGCATCACGGACCAGGGAGCCATTTGCTCTCCACAACGGTCGAATCCCAACCCTCGATTTCGTGCGGTCGCGCTGTATGCTTCCACGTGTAACGCGTCCGATGCCGGTGGGAGAGAAATCCACCCGTCATTTGGGCCTACATCGAATGGATAAGAGGGTTCATACCACATTCAGCATAGTACGAACCGGGGAGGACGCGAAGGATCGGTCGCGTGATCACACTCACTACCCCCCGCAAGGACTAGCTAGACACCTGGGCAGCGCCCGGGTCCTCCGATGAAAATAGAATTAAATCGGAAGGAACACCGCATGGGTTCAAGATTATCGCACAACTAGATCAGAACCCGGAACAAACGACGAAGCAAACAACTGAAGTTCGAAAGTCCCGCCAGCACAGCTCTCTTGTCCACAAGGTCATCCGGTAGATCGACATGTCGATATGTTCACCCCATGCACCGGATTTCCAGGATAAAGATATGATTTCGGTTTATGCACTGGTGGTACCACGATCCCGAGGGGTCAATCCTTACGATAGGAAATGAGTCAGGGATCCCGTGTCGTTGGGCGTTACATGCGCGGTAGCTCGCAGCAGCGTGGGTGAAAGAGCGGATCAAGAAACCCGTCGAGCCCGTGTGTAAGTTACCCAACTTGGGATACCCCAGACTTACTCCAGGATACTTGAGACATTGATCAAGACCAAGGGTTTGGCGAGTTAAATCTGTCCTCGGTCACACGCGGGAGCTATTCTTGAGGAAGGGTTCGTTTCCGCAGTGGGCGAGGGTTTTTGATCGTTAAAGATCAGGTCCAGGTCGTCATCTGAGATACAAACAAATGCTTACACGCGTGTTGAGCTTCTTCATTCTTTTTCTTCTCTTCTCACGTTGGGCGTGCCGGCGGTTCGGAAGCCTCGTTAGTGGTAAGCGGTTAAGAACTTGCAATATATGGCTATCTATCGAGGAAGAAGCCCCGGACTGCATCGCGCTGACGCGTCTGTGAACGTTCCTGGGCATTGATCCAAGACTCTGGTGGGCCCGCCTCGAGCTCGGTGACCGTCCACAAGACCTCGGGCTCAATTCCACGGTGCTAGTTGACTCTGCAGGATCAAAGACGCTCTCAAGCCGGACGCCGATCAAGACGAACCTACCAGCACGAGAGTATCGACCACCTTTTTTGAGGTTCGTAGGGGAGATCCGCGGTTTGGAAATTGAACAACGCAGCACCCTAGAAGTGGGGTCTTGTGTAGCATCTCGGTCGGATTTGTGCCCAGAATGGTTCGAATAGATCCCAATACAAACACCGATGGTGCACACGTGCAAGAGAGAAAGAATGGGCGGGAGACATGTACATGAGGAATGGCTTCTGAACGCCGCAGGTACTCTGCCAAACTCGGACAAAGACTTGAATTGGGTGTATGCATTGGGCGAGCCAGGGTGCGTTACCGTCCGTGAAAAGGGCCACGAAAGACAAATCTTTCCCATGGTTATAAGTGGGCCTACGCTGGAGAAGAAATAGGGGATTTGTTAGCAAACCCGTGTTACGATGTTGGGCCTTTCCAACCGCTGCACAAGTTCTCGCCGCCCTGAACATTCCAAACAGTTCCAAGTTGTTTTACCAGACCTTTCCCTGCAGTGATAGCCGCCGGTATGAATGGGCAGCAGCAGTAGGGTGGCAGGCTTCCAATAGACGCCTATTGACGATCAGAAGTCACCGGACCGGTCTAGCCGCTTGGAGAGAGAGAAGCAAGGGGGGGTGCCAGACCCTTTGGGGGGAATTTGATATACCCTATTGACCTTGTCCGAGATTGAGCAGGCGTTACGGCCGCGAGTCGCCCTCAGGACAAAGGGGATGTGTACAAGTTGATACGGGGAATAAGCGAGAGGTTGCAGGGCTAGCCTCGGGTATATACCTTGTGATGTTTGGGGTGACGTGCAGGGGGCGGGAAGTGTATGGCGTGTATGGGTGTGGCCATTTGGTGAGCGGGCTTGGATCGCTCCACTAAGAATGAATGCGATTTGATCTCCAATTTTTTATCCGTGTTGGCAATGGGGGAAGGTCAGGCGATATACTCTACCTGGGCATGAACCCCAAAACGAGGAGGGCCCTTTGATCGTTCAGACCGCTCTCAACCGTCTTTCATGGCTCATGGCGTGATTGATTGCTCGGAGCGAGAGCAAGGAGACAGGAGCTTGCAAGAGAGAGATTGGAGCTAATCATAACGAGAGGAGGTTCACTCGCGAATATGCTTAGTCGTCGACCTTTGGCCTAGATTCCTCACTAAAAAGTATAAGTAATCTGGTGGATCCCGCTCTCGGTTTGGTAACCAAACGCCTGCTCAGTACGTGACGTGAACACAGCGTGACGTCAACATGACAACCATGTCACACACCCCGATCCGGCTTTCGGAGGCAACCGACACTTATTTGATTATTTTGTTTCCCGGGTATTTAAGCACTCGACACCTCTTCATAATCATCCATAGCCACCCACCCCCCTCTCCTCCCGTGCAGAGTAACGAAACCCGCCATCCTCTCTAGACTCCCCCAACTATCACGACTTTCAACGATGCCAGCTGTTGTCAGCAACGCCACAAGGATCTGGGAGGTTAACATGTCCTGGGATCTCTACGCACAATGTGGCGTTTGGGATCCAAAGGGAAAAGGCGTAGATATCTGGGAATGTATTCGAGCTCGTGAGTCCCGCCTCAGCCGTCTGTCGCTTTCCCCATGATCCTCATCGCTTCGTCCATCCACTACAGATCATTCCACCCCTGCCACTCAACCACCAAACAACACCTACTGGAGATACGTTGCTCGAAGATAGACCTTCCACTTCCAGCGCGTTCTCAAGGGGCCACTCATCACACCCTCCTCGCCCCAGCGGTCGTGTTCGCTGCCCATTTTCTCGCGATACGCCAACTTTTACCAACGGCATCATTTCCTCGGGTCGTTGATCCCGCCACTCAGGGGCTTTCAAGGCGCACATGCGCTGCCCACTCGTTGTCCGCCCGCTTCCATCCAAGAGTGCAATGCAACGGGCATGGCAGGACATAACGGGATGGGTCGTTAGGACCTTGGTTCGTTGAGTGGAATCTCTCTTTCGAACTTGCTTTGCTCTTGTCGTCTCTTCCTCCTTTTCGTTTCGGGTTTGGATCCGTGGTCCATTTTCTTCTTCCACTTGCTCCCTTGTCACTTTCTTACCGCCACATCAACCGGTTCTCATAGTCGTCGTCTCTTGCTTTCCTCTGCTACCTCCTATATATATCTCATCCGCTCTGCCGCCTCATCGCACGCATACAGTTGTTTATCAATTACGGTACAAGCTTGTTATTGTCTATACATGCCCTTAATCCTGTCTTTCGCTGCAGAGCTGTTTCTATACTCCATCAGAATCGAGATTGGAGTGATTCGTGTCGTCATTGGTCTCGGGCAGAACTTGATACACCACTTGGCGTTCTTACCCAAGATCGCAACTCCTTCCCGGAAGATCGTTACCCTTTGACGGTCGGGTTAGATCAATCACGAAACTGAGCACGCCTTGTGCATCAAACCGGCCGCAGCATCCGAATGTATCGAGGCCACCCAGGCGGCAACGAGACGAGGAAAGATGAGGATGTAACATGATGGACGTGTCGTTGACCTCTGCTTAGAAACGGCAACGCAGCAGGGTTGGTCGCCCCTGAGCGGCATCCCCTGACGGTATATTCCATTTCGAGGAGCACATTTGGACGGCACTTTCTAGATTTCAACTCGTCATTGGTCCCGGTTTCAGGGACTTGAGCTTTGCCTCGGATATACAAGAGAAAGGGGGTGGGTTGAGCGCGCATGCATATGGGGTTTGGTTCTCCGGTCGTTCAATCCTCCCGCGCGCGACACCATATCTGACTTAATGACCCTCCTGTTTTCGTATTTCTTCGGCCGCAGCAGAGGATACGTAGCACCATACTTTAGCCTAACCAGCGGGAGAAATATCGATATCGCGCACTCCACAAGCTGAGTTCATGCTGTTCCCACGCGCCACGTCGATTCTCCTCCATATCAAAGTGGCTATAGCATTCCACCAAGAGATCGTAACCTCTTCTTCACAGTTGGCGTAGAGATAGAGAGATAGAGATGTGGTCCCATCTGATTTTCCACTCAACCGACTGGGAATCGCGCGCGCCGTGAGAGCCAAGTGGGAGGATACTTCGGTTTGCAGCAGGTCCGGATCTCCTCTCCCTCTCTCCTCCGAAACTGGTCAGTAGGCAAAGGGGACAATTCCCATCCCGTCCTAGACGCAGTCGATCTTCAGAAAGACAATCAATACAACGCTTTAATGAATTTTCCATTTGTAACTCTTTTTCGACCTGAATACTTATCTCCTCTTTGATTTTATATAGCCTCACTACCAATTTGTCGGGCGGCGCCGTGGACAGGGGACGGATGTTCCCCCTCTAGCTCTAATACCTGGCCCGTTATTTGCCATTGCGTTCGTCCCATGACCTTCGCCCCCCCCCTCCCCCTCCCGGGCGCGCGATGGCCGGATCACGATAACCTCACCTTGACAGACCATGGGGAGGGGGATCATGACCAATTCGGACCACGTCCCCCTAGCCTCTGGATCTGACCCTTCGTTGTAGAACGCCAGAAGTTTTCGTGGCAGTGTCTCACAAATTGATCATTACCAACCGATACATACGGGATCACACGGTCTGTGTTCCGTTGCCGGCAACCGTTGTGCGTACCCGAAATGACTTGCAGCTATACTGAGGCCTCGAACTCGCCCAGAGGCATCTGGGGAGCTGATAGATGACCCTGGGGCGCGATTCGCGATTGGTCCCCATCCTCTGTCCCTCGCACTTATCCTGAGACGTCAACTTGCTCTTACTGGCTGAAGCTTGGAGGGACGAACCGAAAAACCGCGGGGTTGATAAGTATCCCTGAATGACGACGATCAGTCGAGGTTCCACCGGCGTTTTGCCAATTTGCGCACGATGTCAGATAACACCGCCCAACAAGTTCGCGATAGGCAATCATGTGAGAAAAGGTAAGCACCCACGTACCCACTGACGGTTGATCCGTGGAAGAATTGACGTGTGATGTAACGGATTTAAGGTCGCGCAGCCTGGGGATGCGGTCTAGAAGACTCCAATTCTTTATCAGGAGGCACGAGGCCTGGTGCAAACTGGAGCACGAGACACCTCCCACCGCACCGCATGACACACCGGTACTACTTTGCGATCTTCGGAGAGAACGGTCTTTTACACATCGAACCGTCTGCAACGCCAATCACCGGCACTTGCGTCCGGTACAATCCCACGTGATCATGGATAAGCAATCGTGGGAATCAATCGCTCCCGCCGCTCCTCCACCCTCTTCCAACAGGCGAAAGGTCATGGTAACCCCACACGTCGGCCACACCAAACATCACGTATCCACAAATACGTCCCGAAGGCACATATCTAATCCTACACTAGGAATCGACCTTCGCTTCGAGCAGACGTACCTCAAGACCATCGCTCCCCACGTCCGCCTCACGACACCCGCTCCTGATAAGAATGAGAAGTATGGAGACCTCGTGCATCCGCAAAGCAAGCGGTTGGATATCAAATGGGGAAAGGTTATCTGGATAACAGCGAGGGATCAGGTGCTCGCTCCCATGTTCCAGGGAATGATATGGTGGGTGTCCTTCCCCCTTCGTATACGTTCACTTCCGGATGTCATTTGCATCTATAGGGGCACTTTGAGTCCGTGGGTACAATATTTCCGTGGTGGTTCCGCTTCACCCTCAGGGAATGGGCGTCCATCTAGGACCGGTGCCGGAATCGCCAAATTGAAGAGCTGGTTCTCCTCCATCATCCCTCCGACTCCTGCCCCATCCTTCCGAACCAAATAGACGCGTTACAAACCTCCTCGTACGAACGCTGGACCTTTATTGTAGATACGTAGGTGCTAATCACGATAATTTAACTACCCATCAAATTCTCGCTTTCGCGGCTTGAACGATATCCACTTCTTGCCATTCATTGACCCACATATACCTCGAGAAACACACATTCAACCACCTGAACCACACCATCTGCGACCAATGCTGCTTCATCGCAGACAGCCCCCTAATATACTGCTCTGCGCCAGATATAAAGGTCGGCGTGGGTTCCCAGTCCTTCCTGAACAACTTCACGACCGGAAGACCCTTGACTATGATCCTGAGCCACAGAGCGAATCGCGCAAACAGTCCTCCAAACACGCCTGTGTATTTCGAGAGCAGCGACACTGTCACCAGGCTGTAAACCCTTGGCGGTCTGGCGAACGCATTCGTTTCGAGCATGGATCTGATACCTCGGATGATCGAGATGTGGTTCGGGTGTGAGGATACGCCGTAACCATCGAAAGTTAAGATCTATAATAAATAAAAAAAGCGATAAATACGGGGTTGCCGATTCATATGTGCGCGCTCGTTTGGCTGAGATGTCTCCCTCTCTACTCACAGTGTCGATCCCGTAGTCCGTCACATATGGCTCAACTTGTGCCGCAACAACGTTCGGCTCCCACATCATCTTGATGTCGTCTTGGAGAAGCCTGTGGGAATGAAACAAATGCACGCAAGAAGGAGTAACCGTCGTTCCGCTAACGAGTCAGAGATCAAAGGAACTGCGTGGTAAGGATGAGGACTTACGGATGGTTCAGAATCCACCTCCTATTCGCAGGAACCTTCAACACATCCATGGCCCGGTGAAACTCTTCCCTCCGGACTTGTCCCAGGCCTTCCGAGTCTCCGTAGGACAGACACAACGAGTACACCTGGACGCCTCGTGGCGCAGCCAAAAGCGTTGGCGAGAAGAACATCGCTTCATCGTCCGGGTGTGCCGTCACCAGGAGCACTTTTTTAGATCTCCATAAAAAGCTGTTGTGAGCGTACGGTCGGAGGATGATTAACGACAGGAGCGGGGTCAAGAGAGCCGTGAGCAACATTATCGTCCCTTCAGATTCGGCAACAACCGGCTCATTGATTCTCCTCGTAGGTCCATTCTAGGCGCAGGAGTTTGCAAGGTGCAACGATAGCAGGTGCATGTACGAGTACAGATACAGTAGGGAACAAAAACAAACTTCCAGAGCGACGGTATCTAACTCGCACGAAACAAACACTCATGAAACTTCGATGCTCGCCAAAAATTTGTCCATGGCTGAGGCCCGAATGTGTTTCAACCGCGTACCCTCAACCGCGATTCCGGTACGGAGCTGAGACGGTGGCTAACAAGTGAAGAAATTTGCTCAGTCTTCGATCCTTGGCAGTGCTCTATACCGACCCTACTCACCAGTACTTGAGAGTTCACCTGGTCCAGCGCTGCCGCCAAGTCGGATACCATGCCAGCAAGGGCTACGTTATGACGAGCATCCCCGCGATCACGCAGAACGTCGGGGAGTATTCCTATGAGCTTGGGTACGCTACGTGTCATTTCTTCCAATTCACGAGCCTCTGAAGCGTCGGGAACGGCGTCCTCGTTTAAATTCTCTTTGAGATCCGGCAGACGCACGGTAGCGCTCGCGTAGTCCAAGAAAGTCTCAAAATTTGCAATCAGCTTCGGTTCCTCTGGATCGTGTCTAGTTTACACACCTTCCCGCGTAGGTGCCAGCCATCGACCGGATGCCCCGAAAATCGGCTGAAGATTGTCCTGAGTAGTTCATGGTCCTGTCGGACAACAGCATCCGGCGCGAGTTCCAGCACGGCGAGGTCGTGCGCGGCATCCCACAACCCTGCAGAGACATACAAGTCGAACGCCTCGTATACGCGGTTCTGGGAAAACGCATGGATTGCCTGACGGCACAACATCAGTAGCAAGTCCATCGGTGGTTTGGCCCGCACGTACCTTCGCCTCGTTCACCCAAGCTAGCGGAATCTTGAGACTGCCAACCAAGCCACGAACAGTCCAGTCGTTTAGCTCAGGAGCGCACCTGTTCAGCAGGCTCTTGATCGCCGCTTTCCGACTTTGGACCATCAGTTTAGAACCTCTTCAAATCTCGGAAAAACCTTACCCAAGTGAACCCTCGATATGCAGCAAGACAAACGCTGCCTCCTGGATCATACCCAGCTGCTCCAGCTGCAGAGCGTAGCTATTGGTCAGGAGGTCAGCACTTGGACTATGACCCTCCAGGTGGTGATCTTCGTTTTCTTCTGGGTCGAAGTGGAGTCCGGTGTCCCCACGGTCCGAGAAATCCCGAACCCGCAAACATCTCGACATAATGATATACAAGTGCCAACACAAGCGGTACTCAACAGGTGAGGCGGTGAAGGAAAGTGGTGTGAGAAGGGTCGATAAGGAAGAGGAGGGGTCTGCGAAGAGGCGAATCATGGAGTGCAGGGCATCCGGGTGATGGTCTGCAGTAGAAGGTAAATTCCACTTCTTTTTGAGCTCGGTGGACGTCGCATTTTCCGAGTACCATGGTAGTGGTGGGGCCACACTATATTTCGCTTCCGTCCAAGCGGCTTCGTACGAGTCGAACACGTCCGCTATGGATGAGTCGATGGGCTGACCGAACCACAGGTGTAGTCCGAATGCCCGTTTCCAGTCCAGATCCGCTGAAACGTGGACATCAGGACAGGCCTCGATCCTCGCCCCTCCTTGTCCTGGTCCAGAGCCTTCCAGAGTGTCTATAACGCCCGCAAGAAGTGCGTAAACCTTGCGAGTAGGTTCACTGATGTGAGCGTCAATTCGCTGCTCTTTCCATAACTTCAATTGGAACAGGATGTCAGCTCTGAAGTCGTCGTCACCGCCAGCTTGCGCAACAAGGGTAGCCAGCTTGACGTTTCCAGCGGATATCGCGGCCGCTGCGGCTTTATCGACCTCGTTGCCCGTGAGCCATGTGAACACCTCTGTAGAAGAGTCGGAGGAAATCCCCTCCCGAAGTTCGGCCTCCACGGTCGGTGAAACGACGTTCCGTAACCATCTGGACAGCTCGTCTCGACGTCTAAGAGTGTGTACCCTGTTCCGAATGTCATCCTCGACGGTGTCGGCTAGCCGGAGATCAAGGTCATCAAAAAGGGCGTTCCCTAATCGGAAGAGGGACGCCTCAAATGTCTTGTCGTTCAAAGAGTAGAGAGAGCAGAACGAGGAGAACGAGAGTGTGAGAGATGGGTTGGCGGAGGGTACTTCTTCATCATCTGGTTCGATATATGTATGGGTGAGGTGATGCGATAAGAGTTTCGATGCCCATTCTGATTCCTCTTCGGGTTCGGATGCGAAGATTGGGACCCTTGTGATCGTGATCACAGAAGAGTTGGCCGACGTTTTTCTGATCTCAGAACCAATTAGGGGCTAAAGGCCTCTCCGATGTGAAGGTGGTACCCACAGTGTACTCGAGGGTGAACACAAGGCGCCCAGATGCACGAGCGTCCCCCCTGGTCCCCATCCCACCCGAAAGGAACGGCCGAAGGCCAAACCAGCGTCAACGACGGCACCTTCGTTGCCGCTTACTGCCGAATCTGACTGGTCAACTCGGGCATATTTCCTTGAGGGACGATATTGGACGGGCTCGATGTCGTGAGCGAAAGATGCGCGCTAACCACCACGGTAAGAAAATGTACGGTCAATCGAGACATATGCACACCTGCTGCGAGTCCTGCCTCAAACCCTCACCATCACTATCGCGGCTGTGTTTGCGCGAGAGGCTCAATGAAGAAGACAGTGCAAGCGCTTTGTGACGGGTGGAAACACCTTCTCCATCATCTCCGAGTCTGAACAGAGACGCTTGCATGACATGCATTCGCTGAGGTTCCACCCCTAACTGTTGCGCGCGTGGGATAAGCGAAGGGTCCACTTGGGGTTGATTGGGCGGTGGGGACTCGCCACCCTCAGAATCGGTCCCGGATTCTTCGGACGTCGAGACATCTGTGGGGGTTTCGGAGCGACGAATCTTGGATGTACGGTAACCCTTCTGGTCCGCCAAACGTACTAAAGCCTTTCCCGTGCGTTTTTTACGTTTGGGCGAGGGTTGACTGGATTCAGATTCCGAGCCCGAACCCGCTTCCTCTGAATCGTCCTCGGTCATACTGACATCGACAGCTTTGGCAGGAGGTTGGGTGGCAGCAACATTTTGAGTGGTTTCTTCTGCTTCGGATTCGCTGTCGGTTAGGAAAGCCCGAAAGCGCGCCATAATGTCGAAGACGAGTTGTCAACTTGGAGAGGCAGTGGAAGACGCGACAGTGACTGTGTCACACATCGTGACGTGATAGCTGATCACTATAACGTTTGGATCCCGGGACCGCATTAAGTATAAGTTTGGCGTCGGCGGACCCACAGACTCTATGAACGATCCAGCCTGGGTTAGGCAAAGCGATGGGCTGAGATGAACGTTTCGGAATCAAACACCTGAAGGAAAGTATGTCCAGCGGGTCCTAAAATATAACAGGCGTCTTGAGTTCGATTCTGAAGCCAAAGCTTGATGTGGGCCGGGCGTCGTTCACTGTTGTCGGAGCGTTTTGAAGGGAGCTGTGCTTGATACTGGTGTAGGACTGTAAGAATCGTAATGGGGTGCCGCGAGGAAAGCTTGCGGCCATTGGAAACTTGACGGCTGGCCTTTACTGCCTCCGCTTTGCCCGTATTTTCGAGTGTTCTCGACCAAGTGCCACACCTGTGTAACGGTCGACGTCATTGCTAGAAAGTCAATCTCGCTTTCATATCCCGAGGGGTCGGCATTCTAAGTGCAAACACGTGTCTATTGAAATGCTAGATGCAAGGCTACAGTTGAATGCGTCTAATAGATGATGGCGATGATAATGGTAATGATGACGATGATGATGATGGTAATAAATAAATGGAATGCTGCGAATGCAAATGCGTGGATGAGTCCGAGGCTATCGCTACAGTTATTGAGGGGTGGGTGCTGGTCGATGCAAGGAGAGACGGCCGTCTAATCTATGTGGCGTCCGGAGAGGAAGAGAGTTGCGCTAACGATACAGGGGTATAGCAAATTAGAAAGGAGGGCGGGACGAGTGATTTCTAGGGCAGTCGTGTCGGCGGAACGTGTGATCCTTCCGAGAATCGTGTTATCTTGAGAGACGAGCTACAAGTGATTAATCAGACCACGGCTTCCGAATATAAGGACAACTGTGCTGACCACAATGTGATGCCCCATCGGCTTCCAGAAACACACGTTGTTGCCAAGAACCAACCGTCTAACGCTGCCGACCACACCGTTAGATAGGGGAAATCAGGGTAAGAAAAGATCAGGTCGTACCTTTGGTCAGGTGTCAGACGAAGCCAGTCTCTGGCACGTTGGCGGGGCGCGAAACCCTGAACCTCGACCGTAGCATGAGGTACAAAGTCCACAACGGCAAATACTGCGTTCTCGACGTTCCGGAACGAGGTGCAAGAGCCGGAGGAGCTGATGCTGATAAGGGTACGATTCTGCGGTCCGAGAAGGACACAATTCAGGACGTTGTCGCTTGCGCTGAATCGTAGCACAAGGCTATCGGTGATATAGACAGGAAGGGTTGGGGCGATTGGGATGGACGGGAGAGCCCCGAAGATTGAAGGGGAGGAGCCGGACGAACGGGTGTTCCACTCGGCAAAGGGGTTCATGTCGGTGGAGGTGAGCATGGTCGTGTTTGTTGTGTTGTTTGAGGAGAGGAGAGTAGAAGTAGAGAATGGAATGTGCTTGGAACCGGAGATGGAGAATTCATCGGAGAACGTCGTTGCTTAAATACATCCCCATCTCCGTGCGTTGGCGCTATAGCGAAGGCACCGATGAGGCGGGGAGACCGTGAAACATTTGGCGCGCCCCTTGGCCGCGATTCCCTGGCACTCTTACCGGTGTGATCGGCGCACGATCGACACTGCAATCCAATACGAAACTCTCTTTTTTGGCAACGGCGGCGCACTTGCCAACGATGAAAGGCATCTCTGCATCGCAAAACCCAACACCCACAAATCGCCGTCCGCGGAATGGAGGGGACTCGATTCTATATCTATCTCCGAGCCTCTGACGTTTCAGCCTCCCACGCTTGCTTTCCCGGATCCCGACCGCACACGGACCGCGGACGCACGCAATTTTTGGGTCGGTTGAGCGTTCAAGCCTTCAAGGATAACATCGGCACATGAGGTTCTTTCTCTCTCCCGCCGAAGCAAGATGAAAACGGAACTATAACGGATACATGTGATGAAATTACGCTATTACACCAGAAAGAGCCAAGTTTCCGCCAACGTAGACTACGGGTCACCGGTCAACACCTACATGGCGTACCTGGGAAAGAACAAGAGTTAATCACTTGTGGCATAACAAAAACCAAAAGAACTTACTTCCTCGTCCATTCTCGAGCTGTGGCTTCGTACCGGGCCCGGTCAGTCTTGTAGAGGTGAGCGATGTCAGGGACGAGCGGATCATCCGGGTTGGGATCCGTAAGCATCGAGCAAATCGAAAGGAGCACTGTCAAACAATAAGCGCGCCACGTTGCACTAGATACGTAAAACACCTCACCCTTCGATATCGTCAACGCAGGGGACCATTGGTCCCTCAGGATATCAAGACAGATGGAACCGTTTGCGTTGATATTGGGGTGATAAATCTTGGTCGTGAAGCTGACCTTGGGCGGCTTGAAGGGGTAATCGACTGGGAACGTGATGGAGAGGAAGAAGACACCGCCAGCATACGGAGACTCCCCCTTGTCGCCGCGAGAGTCAATCCCGAACGGCACGGCTCGAAACAACTTGAACTTACCGGGCCCATAATGGTGGCTTGCCACTGGAACATGTTGTCGCCGGTAGGACCGGCACTGCAGGAGGACGGTGGGTCACGTCCGAGATCAATCAATTCCTAGTATTCGCAGAGTTGGTGACTCAGTCTCACGACCTGGGGAACCGACAGAGAACAGGGCGTTACCTTGTTAATACGCTTCAAGGCCATGTCGTGAGATGAACTGAAGACGAAAACGACCACGAGGTGGGATTCCCAAGTGTTTAGGATTGTGACGAGATCGTTGAGATCAAGAGAACGACGTGCGATGAGAAGGGGAGGGGACACAGGATTGCTTTTAGTAACTAATTTTCTGTGCTACAAGGGATAGAAACTTACAGCTTGCTTGTCTAGGACGAGGTCGAACGGGCAGATGGCACTCGATGGGTGGTGGTAGGAGGGGAAGGGTGAGGACCGCAGAGATCGTTCTTGTTTGTCAGCCATTCCCAAATTCGGTTCCAACCACGTGGGTGGGCGGGAATAAACAAAGGGGTGACACCGCCATGGCGAGGTGAACCTCGTGCGGTTATTTTGCCAATCTTCTGAGATACAGCGCACCATGCTATGTAGAATACAACAATGGGTGGTACAGGAACGCCTTTCATGCCTACTTGATCCAGAAACTCTGAAGTACAGCGAGAGCGCAGACGACCGAGCAAACGAGGAACCCAAGCGGGTACCCGTTTGGGTTACCTTCGACGCTGGCAGACCACAACTGGCAGATCATGAGCTCGGCTTCTCCGGAACCCGGTGGAACAACTCACCGTCCCTCCGACGATAGGCCCGAGGAATCTCGAGAAACTGACGATGCTCTGGGCGATGCCGTTGGCGTAGCCGACAACATGAGGCGGAGACACTACGACAAAGGCGCGATAAGTGAAAATTACAGAGTGAGGAATCGAGACCTGTACTGTAATTGAGGAGAACTGAGATCGCGGTGTACGAGAAAGTCATCGCACAGTATCTGATTGCACTAGGCCGGTATGCCCTTAGTAAATGGGAACACGACAGGGGTTCGGAAAACTTACGTGCTGAATGAAAGGGCTGATCGAAACCCGGTGAGTTCATACGGGACCCTGGAGGTATCGGCAGACTTAGCGCTCACCAGCCATGAGAACAACACCGCCATCGTTATTCGCGCTTGCGAATGTTCGATACAGCGTCACGGTGAGGTACGAGGGAATAAACAAGGCAGATCCGATACGAAACATGGCTAGGTGTGAAAACCTGCCTCGAGGAGGGCTTCGAAGAGTGTCAGAATAGTTTGGCAGACTCCTGTCGATAATATCATACCCGACGTTACTGTGGATGGAGCAGCTCAGGTTCCGTTCGTAATCTAGAGTGTACGCGACTCACGGATACAAGTAAAACTGGTACGCAATTTGGAAAAGGCACATGAGGGCGACTATGTGTCCCGTCAAAACCCACTGTCCAGAAGGTCAACTCAGACTCACTTAGTTGACCGAAATGGCCTGCGTTCAAGTTGAGCCCTCCCGCTGAATATTTTCTGTTGAAAATCAGCGCCGGCTCGTCTGTAGTCGCAGATGGTACTCACGAAACGAGATATAGATAGAAAAGCTGATCGTGCGTTGTGGTATGGAGGGCCAGAATTCCATAATGAACGATGAAAATAATTGGTAGCTGGGAATACAGCGAGGGGATCTTCGCCTCTGGTGATGGATGGTCGGTTTCTGGAATCGCTTCTAACTGCGCTCGGGTAGGAAGCGGTGTGTTCGGTTCCGTGAGCAGCTGGTGACCCTCAAGTATCACTGCTGGGGGCGTGCGCATGCCAGAATTTGCAAATATGGTTGGGAGGGTGGAACCCGACTGTCGCCTCTGGTATATACCCGGTTCCCTGGAAGAGCGGTGCGAGAAACGGCGTGGACGGCGACTAGGACTTGGCTCTGCAGAGGTCAAAGACACTGCACTCTCCTGGAAACCATGCCGATACGGCCCTTCATCATCGTCTTCATCCTCAAAAACGTTCTCGTCTACGTTCATTGCGGCCGATACCCATAGGTCGGAGACGTTATTGACGGCCATCCCGTTCGCCATCAGAAGCCGTTGGGCAAAGTTCAGCTCGCCGTACTCGGCAAATTGTTGTCCAAAAGAACCTGGGGCGGTTGTTCCGGTACCCCTGCGACGTCGTAGCGCACGAAACAGCATACTGTGCTGGCCTGCACTCGATAATCTGGGACGATATCCACGTGAATAACCATACGCCGAACCGCTTTCCCTGCGAGTAGCAACGCTGGCTCCGCTTGAAGCCAAGGGGAGTTCTGGAGCAGGGACATCCAGGAAGTCTTGTGTCTTGTTAGGTGCGAAGTATCCCATCACCTTCTGCTGCAAAGCCCTCGGGGTCGACTGACCGCTCGGGGCTGGGGAGGGCGACTCATCTCGGGGGAACGAACCTAGTTGACCGTTCTCTTTATCAAGGAGACGTATTGCACCTTCTCGGGGACCACCGTCTCTTCCAAGAAAGAGACACAGAATTCCTCCTAAAAGTGTGTTAGTGTGCAACTCAGGAGCTCTGGGTACACACGAACCGATGAAGGTGACACTTGATGCCACAGCACATGGCAAAGCATAGGGGTAAGTTGCAAAGAACGGGAACTTCTGGGTGAAACCTGGCCATTTCTGGGCAGGAGACTCAACTAGATTGATTACAATCAGATGTGTTCGATCCGGCACAATGCACCAAACTCTCACATGTCGCTCCTACTATGGCGCCGACAACTCCACCGAGACCCCAGCAGAAGCTAGAGAATATGAGCAGGTGACCAACAACACTTGAGTAACGAAGACGTTACCCTAACATAGCCCAGGCACGCCCTTCATTGGTCTGATCGGTAATTACGGCGACCGTCCCACGAGCGACCCCAATCGCGCCAGCAAACGTGCCTTGTAAAAGCCTGATGACTAGTGCCTCGTTCATTGAAGTCGAAGTTCCAAACAAGAAACAAGTAACGGCGCTCCCTATCAGGGAGATCAGTAACACGGTCCGTTGCCCGTGCTTCTCGGCCACTGTAGCCTTCGGATAGATAAGAACGAGATAAAAGAAACTATCACTGATGAACTTACCCAAAGCAGGGAGGTCACGAATTGAGTGAGAAAAAAGCTCGAGGCTGCAGATTGTATGAGAGCAGCTGGTGTCGATAGACAGGGTCACGTACCAAGAATGCCGGTCCAGAATCCGACCTCAGCTTCTTCGGTGTATTGGCCAAATCCTGGCTTCCAGAGTTAGACAACGTCATTTGGGGCGGAATAGGGCACACCCTGAACCATGAAAAGAAGGAATGGCGTTGATACATTTGCAGACAAGAATTCGCCCAGCAGGGTCTGCGGATCGCTAAGTCAACGTGTAGAGACGAAGTGGTCGGGACATACAATCGATAATACCATCATAGGTAACGTTGGCAGCGGAGTCGAGTCTACTTCGGTTGCTTGAGCAAGCGCACTTGGGATGGGTGGCCGTTCCGAGGGCGGGGGAGGACGCGACTGGGAACGTTCGTCACGGCCCTTACCCCAACGCCTGAGAAGCCGAGAAACGAAAGGTATACGTCTGGGCAAGAAACGTGGACCTGGTTGTGGGGACCGCTCAGGCCGTCCAACTGGGGTTTCATCGAGATGTAGTGCGGTTTGATGAGGACCGAACGTTCTCCCTCGGGTTACGGTAGGACTGGTCATCTGGTCGTCAGCGTCGTGGTACTTGGTGGGAAGGCAACTTGGTGGGAGATTAAGCTGGGGGGAAGGACTGATTATAACTGGTTGTTTGCTTTTGGATTGGCAACGGTCCGGTGACTATGATGACGCGCGTAAGGTCAATAAAGCGCTTGGTTTCCAAACAGTTGCTTTCCAGCTATGTCCGCGCGACCCACACTCCTCGGCATTCCTGACGAACTATTTATCAAGATTCTCTCTTCACTGGATTTCCTGCAACTGGTTCGCTCTCAATTGGTACGTGATTTTCGCCACTCGTCAGAGATACGACCCGGACTCTCAGGCTAACATGTGCACAGGTCTGCAAACGTTTCGACCATGCAGTTAGATCAGCCGGAGAACTGCAGTACATCGTTGAATTGGGCGTCGGTGGTTTAACCGACGGCCCGCCTCACCACCCGTTCAATACCTTCGAACGGCTTAATTACCTCAAGTCCCGGAGGTTGGAGTGGACAGACCCTTGGGTCGAGGAGATCGCCGTAATACCTCCCCTTGCCCAGGCACATTTGTGGAAGCTCCGAGCTGCCACCCTCGTGCGGGTTGCCAACCGCGACCCTCTTCTTCAAGGTTACTTTGATGTCGTAGACGTTGTTCGATTGGATCCTTCCTCGGCGGAACAGTCGGAGTGGTGCTACACTCTTGACTCCCAACACACTGGCTTCGAATTCGATCCAGGACAAGATCTATTAGTATTATTTAACAGATTCCCTACTCTTCCATGGTATGGGTTCCTTTGATAGGCTGATTCAATGTTACTCAATCATGTTACTCAATCATGTTCTAGCTCATCTGTCTCCTTCTCATTGCTATCGCTCAACACTGGCATGCCCCACCCAGAAGTCTCAAATCATCCTCTTATTGTCCCTTGTTTCGGGAAGTCCGTGAGAGGGCAAACGGACAGTCTCGCCGCTATCGTGTGGGACGAGATCCTCGTTGTACAGCTGTTTGATGGACTGACCAAGTTCTACTTTGTCAATTGGCGAACTGGCGTTGTAATTGCTGTGAGTTTTCTGGATTTCCTGCCCTTTCACACCTTGATCTCCTTCTAGAATATGATTCGGAAGAGCGCGTTCGCTCGAATCCACAATCTTTGCCGTCTCGGAAGCACCAAGTTTACTTTTATTGAGTACGATTATCATTCGTGGCCACAGCGTTATGCCCTCTTCATCTACTCTTTGGATCCCCAAGGGAATGCGTCGAGCACGCCGGATCATTTGGCAACCTTTAACTTTCCCATCATGTCTCTAAGGACCACCCCACTCACATTCATCTACTCAAGTTTTCCACCGGCACTTTCCAAGTATCACCACATCAATCAGACGAGACCAAATCTCGTCTCGCATACTTCTGGCATTATTCAGATTCGTATGATGTTCATTCGAACCGCACCCCCCTTCGGATTTCAAGTTTTCGTATCGCCCGATGTACTCCTCCGTGCTGGCAAGGGACAGGGCGGCGAGCCATCGGTGTACGCTTGGGATGACTGGGGTCCTCCCAATACGAGGTGGATCAAGGACCCCTTGAGTCGTCTTGCGCCATCGTTCCAGCCGTACGGGTATCGTATCGGGTTCGCAGATCGCATCCTTGACTTCAACCCTTGTGAAGTTGGCCGGGACATATGTCGTGGCAACTTGGACAACCAAATCAACTTGCACTCTGGGGCATCGGAGGAGACCCATGGCATAACCCGTTATCGTGGTGTCAAGTCCCGTATTGTTCGAGAACCGACTGTCATTTCCCCCAGTGAGGCTGTCCGCCAAGACATCTTTTCGTCGCTGCCATACCGGGAGACGCTGTGTCCACCGGAGAATATGTCCCAGAACGTCTTTGGCTATGTTTACGAAGACTTATACTTCGCAGAGGTATGGATACGGCCCTGTTGCTTCGGTTTTCGTCATCCTAACTCCTGTTGTTTCACACAGTTTGACCGAACCAGGACTGTGACAGTGCACGTATGTTCCATCTAGACTATACAGTAGCGTACGATGTTCGGTGAATAGTGATCGATTTATAAAACCCCACGAGTCCGACTGATCCGTCCAAGTCCCACCCAACTCCGGGATCTAATTTTTCTCGATCGAACAAGGGTGATGAAAGCCAACTTCAAGGTAAAGCACGACCCTAACCCTTCCCCTCACCTGAAATAAACGCCACTGCGTAGTTTTCGAACCTTTGTGGTACCGTCTATCGACAGGGGAACATCACATTCACTCCCGATGGGAATTCTGTCCTGAGCCCGGTAGGAAATCGTGTTTCAGTATTCGACCTTGTAAAGTGAGCGACAATTTCGCAAATTCTAGGGCACTTGACCAACTCCATATTGTAGTAACAAGTCTAGGACCCTTCCTTTCGAGAACCGCAAAAATATCGCCGTAATAGCACTCAGTCCGGACTCGAATGTCTTGGTCACAGTGGACGAAGGTCAGGCTCGTGTAATCACACCCTCGATTCTCTGAAGCCCTGAAAGATCTCTTTTAGATGGCCGGGCATTACTTGTCAATTTCAAGAGAGGCGTAGTGTTACATCACTTCAACTTCCACAACCCTGTTCGGATGATCCAATTCTCTCCTAATGGAAAGTAGGGAACAACCACAATGTTCATCTCACACAGCTTCAGCTGACCATGACATATTTAATAGATATATTGCTGTGACGCAAGAGACTCATGTGCAGGTTTGGCGCACCCCAAACTATCTCCTCCGTGAATTCGCGCCGTTTAATCTGCACCGTACGTATACCGGACACCATGACGAAGTCTTGAGTTTGACGTGGTCTCCCGATTCAAAGTACGTCAATTGGTGGTAATGGGCTGTGTCCGACATTAATCTTTCACTGATAGATGTTTCATGACAACTTCCCGGGATATGACTGCGAGACTTTTCACTCTTGACCCGTTGGAAGATTTCCGGCCCAAGACGTTCGCAGGTCACCGAGATATGGTCATCGGGGCTTATTTCTCCTCAGATTGTGAATCAGTACGTGTTCTATAGTTAACCGCGTCATCCGCTTTCCAACCGGCCACCAAGATATATACAGTCAGCAGGGACGGCGCAGTCTTCACATGGCGTGAGAAGCAGAGCGAGGACCAAGTTGGTACAGATGGAGATGCTCTTGCCGCGTCTACATCGCGCGACATCGGCACTTCCATCGCACGCACTCGTTGGGGGGTTCACAAGCGCAATTACTTCAATCAACACAACACCAAGGTGGCTTGTTCCATATTCCACCAAACATCCAACCTGCTCGTCGTTGGTTTCTCCACTGGGGTATTTGGCCTTTGGGAGATGCCCGACTTCACGAACCTCCACACCCTCAGCATCTCGCAGGAGAAGATATCCTCAGTCGCTATCAATCCATCAGGTGAATGGTTGGCATTTGGAGCGAAGAAGCTTGGGCAGTTGCTAGTGTGGGAATGGCAGTCGGAATCTTACGTCCTGAAGCAGCAGGGACATTACTTTGACATGAATACCGTCTCTTATTCTCCGGATGGCCAGTATATCGCGACCGGCGGAGATGATGGAAAGGTCAAGGTCTGGAATGCCACCTCTGGGTTTTGTTTCGTCACGTTCCCGGAACATTCGGCAGCGATATCTGGAGTTGAGTTTGCGAAACAGGGTCAAGTCCTGTTTTCCGCATCTCTAGATGGAACAGTCCGGGCCTTCGATCTCATTCGCTACCGAAACTTCCGGACATTCACATCGCCTTCACCTGTTCAATTCTCGAGTTTCGCTGTAGATCCAAGTGGCGAGGTCGTGGTTGCCGGGTCGATCGATTCCTTCGAGATTTTCATGTGGTCGGTCCAGACTGGAAAATTACTGGACGTCTTATCGGGACACGAGGGACCGGTCAGCAGCCTATCTTTCTCACCCACGGGGAACCTTCTGGCGAGTGGCTCTTGGGACAAATCAGTTAGACTTTGGAACGTGTACGGCCGCTCCAGGGCGGTCGAACCCTTCCAGTTCGGCGCGGAAGTCCTCGCGTTGGCTTTCCGGCCCGACGGAAAGGAGCTTGCGATCACTAGTCTCGATGGTCAGGTTACCTTCTATGATGTGGATCAGGGAAGGCAGAAGAGCGTTGTTGAAGGGAGGAAGGATATTTCAGGTGGCCGGAAAGCTGACGACAGGATGACTGCCGCAAATAATTCGTCGGGGAAATCTTACAACAGTCTTGCGTATACCGCGGACGGACAGTGTATCATCGCTGGCGGGAATAGCAAGTACGTGGTGATATACGATGCCCGGGATGGAGTTGTTATCAAGAAGTTCCAAATCTCAGAAAACCTCTCACTTGACGGGACCGAAGAGTTCCTGGACAGTCGGCGGCTGACCGAGGCTGGGAACTTGGACACCCTGGACACTCGTGGAGAAGACAGCGACCTCGAGGACCGGATGGATGTTTCACTACCAGGAGTCCAACGGGGTGATATGTCGAAGCGGAGATACAAATTAGAGGCGAGGACGAAGTGTGTGAGAATATCTCCCACAGGAAGGGCATGGGCAGCAGCTTCGACAGAGGGTCTCCTCATTTATTCAATCGACGACACGATCGCTTTTGATCCCTTCGACCTCGACATCGACTTGACACCTCAGGCAGTGCTGGACACACTCGCATCACAGTCTTACCTCAAGTCACTCGTGATGGCCTTCCGCCTGAACGAAAAGCTGCTTATCCAGCGTGTCTTCGAATCTATTCCTCATTCGGATGTCAAACTGATCGCGCGGCAACTTCCAGTGGTGTACATTATGGCCCTGCTGAGGTTTGTTGCCGAACATCTGGACAAGGGACCTCATCTGGAATTTGATCTTCTCTGGGTGAAGGAGACGCTGCTCGCACACGGCCGCTATCTTCGCGACAGGAGCAGCGACTATGCGAGCGTGTTCAGGGCGTTGACGAAAGGCTTGGTAGATGTTCAGGGGAACGTGTCAAAAGTGTGAGTCCGTCCATTCCGTCTATGTTCGTGCTTCCTCTGATTTACTTTTACCCTAAGGTGTGACAATAACGTCTCCTCATTGTCGTACCTTATTGACCAGTCAAAAGCGAGGGCTTCCCGAGCTGAGTACGGTGCTGATCTTATGGATGTGGAAAAACCCTAGATTATCTTACCGTATATGTTGTAGCTGCGGGTAAGTAAGTGTATTAATGTCATGTTAGTCCTGATTTGGGAACACACGTGTCAGTAACGAAGCGCCGTCGGATGTCACGTGAGCCAACGCGTCCTCCTCCACCTCGTGCTCCTCATTTAGGGTTGTCAACTGCGGTAACAGCTCCAGCCTGGAGACCTGGCACATGCCTCACCATACACGCAACACTTATGACAAGAGCATTGCAAGGACCCATCAAGAATAGGGACGACCCTTCCACGGACGAAGAGTTGTACGCCTGGACAATGCGGCGGGAGGCGGTTGCCTCATGCCTGATCGAGGATATCTTTCATTTGAAGCGAAATCATGCTAAGAGTGAGTCTCCACATTTTTCTGCCCGCAACGCTCTGTAATACTTCATCTATAGACTATGATTTTAACTGGCTGGGCCGCGTGCCATGCAGGTCTGCTAAGATCGCCGGGATGGTGATTGGGATCAAGGATTATGAGAGCAAAAGAATTTACACGAGCACGTTCCCACTTTCTTCCAGTCTGTCCTTATTTAAACGCATGGTACCTTGCAGTTGACGATAACACTGGAATAATCGAATGTCACCATAAGGATCTCGTGACGCCTCTCAGTCCCTCGAAACGAAAGGATAAAGCATTCCAAGGGTTCAATTACCCACCCCTACCTCCGCCAGTAACGTACGTCGGGCGGTCCGTTACCATTACTGGTCGTGTGTGCAGGGGAAGGAAGATATTCCTGACTGTTGGGTCAATTGGTCAGTATCGTCCCAACTCCTGCCTCTGGATCCTTGTGCTTACGGTCTTCAGTGTCATGCAAAACCTATAATGAGGAATTAATTCATTGGAACGCGGCTCTAGCCCTACGCGAGTCACACTACTTTGTCGATACCCCGTTCATCATCCCCGACGTGACCGAACCACCACAAACGGCCCCGGAGGAACCAACACTCGTGCATCCCATGATACCTACTCCTCTGTTACCCCTCCCGTCACCTACTCGCCACATCTCTAAGCGACGCACTCCGGACTACCAGGAACAGATCCCAAACAAATACCAAGCGGTGGGTGCCTTTGAAGATGTCTTACTTCCTGGTGTGTCTCATGCGAAATATTTCGTCCAGCCAAAATCCCCTGTCAAGCTCAGGCACCCAACAAAAGTACACAAACGAGATTTAAATGTCAACACATTGAAGATCTACCTCAAACATTATATGGATAACCAAGCCCATGCGAACGACGATTACATGGCGTCGGAACTCTTGGCTACGGTCTCGGATATACCTCCCAAACGTCGTCGAACTTCAGCAGATGCCTTGATGCCTCGGCCAGCGCTTGAAAATTGCGCGATTCCCGAATCTCCTCCAGAGCCTATCCAAAAGCCGGGGAAGCGCTGGAAGATCGATCCGGAGGTTGGGATTCGTGGGTTGACCATGAGCTATCTGCGCAGAGTCCCAGAACTACGGGAGTTGGCGGAAAGGATAGTCGCTGCAGAGGATAAGAAGAAACGTCGAGACGCGGAGCAAGCTCGAGAAGCGGCCAGGGCTCGGGGGCTTCCGATAACAAAAACCGAAGACCCCAAATCGCGAATCAGTACACAAGAGCGGACGAAACGACTATTCTGCCAGGCGATTATTAAACTCTGTGATGAGGATAGCATCGTTCTCTGGGAAGGACCACACCGAGTGTGGGGAGCAGAACAGGATGCCACCAGTCACCGCCTGTGGCACACGAACAAAACCACAGACACGATTGTTTCGTCCATCGGAGCTAGCACCATGGGGAGAAATTCGTTCCTGGAGGATTCGCGAGATCACGAGATGTCGGAACCCGACCCGAATGAGGAGAGCTATGTTAGCTTGACGCCTGCTCGTTTGGGGAAGTATGTAGAAAAGGCGATCGAGGAGATATGTTCCCGGAAGGAGAAAGCCCGTGGATCCGGCCACCGAGTTCCTAAGGGTCCAACGTTGGTGGAGATCCTCTCGCGACTGAAGGCGGATGGGAGATGGAGGAGCATTGGGGAGTGCGCTGTGGCCGAGGCACTACAGTGGTTGAAGGAAGAGGAGCGTGTGTGGGAGGTTGGCGGGGGACACTGGGAACTTACGATTTGAACGTTCCCGTGGAAAATCTGATGGGACACCCAAGTGGGAAACGTTGTTCGAGGGAGGCCATAGATCCCACAAAGCCGGACGTTATTCGCCAGTGTTAAGAGGTGTATTTGGTGGGCCGCTCATTTTATGCGATGGAGCTGATCCGATCCCGTGGCGATAAGCAGTTTTGTTGGACTGTGCGTTTTCTCTGTGGCATTGCTCCGTCCGGCGGGGGCGAAAAGCCTGAGTCCGGATCCAATTACCTCAGTTTACTGATCCACGTTGGCTTGCAAGCCCCATAAAGCATGGTGACTTGTTCGGGACTGCCATCAATCGTCCTGGAAATGATTGCCCAGAACCCGGTTTTTCATTTCGTGTTTAGAGTTCAATTCGAGTGGGCCTCAGATTCATATCTCAGCAGTTCTACGGGCGTTTTTTGAGGCAGATTCATCTTGTCGGATAGCGGAAAACGACCTAGAGTCAGATGACCGCTGTGGATATGCGGGAATACATCTCGAAAGGGTAAAGAACCCTGCGCGTATGTGTAAGCCGTATACTGTTACGAAGGATTGTGAATGCGATCTCGAATTCTCCTTTCTCCCTTTCAAATCTTTCTGATCGGACTTGGGGCGTTCATTCACCAGTATAACCAATCTACTGTGGCCCATTGAACCCGACATATGGGAAGATAAGGCGATGGAGGCTAACCCGGGCCATCTCTTGGCCATCGGTCCCGGTCACTGTACCCTCTCTGACGTGTACAACCGACTATGAATGAGACCTCTCCTCCGTTTGACGGCCACAAGGTGATGGGGAAAGGCTAGCTCGCTTATGAATGCACCCTTTTCTTTCAATCACCTTGAATATTCTTGCGTCAAAACTGAGGCTGCATCATTTCTGCCTCATGTTCGCCATGCCGCAGAGGAACCCCCGTCACGTTTACGTCCGATAAAAACTGGACGCGCTCCCCTGCGTTTTCCCCCCCACCGTCGCTGTCCCCGGCACTGGCACTGGCTTTGCCTCCCTTAACGTCCTTTAACGACCCCTCCCCTTCCTCCTCCTCATCTTACATTATGGCCGGCACTGATCCCTCCTTGCCCCCCTCTCCCCCTCTCGGCACCCTCATCGACAACGGTTCTTTGGAGCTCGTAGAACTGCTCGGTCAGGGCGGTTATGGTATCGTTTACCGTGCCTTTGACACCCGATCCCCCATCCCCATCTCTTACGCCGTGAAATGCCTCCCCCATGCCCACGCCTCTCGATCATCCCGTCGACGCCAATTGCACTTGCGCGAGATCCGTCTCCACAAACTCACCTCCGCTCATCCCAATGTCGTTTCCCTCCATCGTGTCATTGAGGACAAAGATTTCACATATATCGTTATGGACTATTGCGAGGATGGTGACCTCTTCACCCAGATCCTCCACCAGCGCCGGTACCTTGGTCAGGATGAACTCGTCAAGCACGTCTTCCTGCAGCTGCTCGATGCGGTTGAATACTGCCACTCGCTGGGTATTTATCACAGGGACTTGAAGCCAGAAAATGTACTTTGCTTCGACGGTGGTCTACGTCTCGCCATCACCGATTTTGGTTTGGCCACTACCGATGCGTTCAGTGAGGAATTCAGAACAGGCAGCGCCTATCACATGAGCCCAGGTATACTATTACCACTTATCTCATTTCCGAACTCCTGAAACAAACCCATTGTTTTCAGAATGCCACGGCGGTCAATTTGCCCACAACGGCTCATATTCTCCCCTGTTCAATGATGTCTGGTCCCTCGGCATCATTCTCCTCAATCTTCTCACTGGTCGTAATCCATGGAAGTCTGCCTCCCTCAACGATCCCACCTTTTACGCCTATCTCCAGGACCCCACCCGTTTCCTTCCCACCGTTCTTCCGATTTCCGACGAGGTCAACGCTTTGTTGGTCCGCGTTTTGGATGTCGATTGGAGGAGGCGTCTCACCGTGACCGAGATGAAGGAATGTGTCAAGCGGATCGACAACTTCTATTCTGATGACGTCGTCTTCGAAGGCAGCATGGCCCGTTG
>Ga0307514_10001004_pt1 | contig 41335 bp, 32 predicted proteins | sample 16_EM_MG_FD_203088 | JGI IMG/M metagenome (GOLD analysis project Ga0307514, IMG submission 203088) | Populus trichocarpa ectomycorrhiza microbial communities from riparian zone in the Pacific Northwest, United States - 16_EM | ecosystem: Host-associated > Plants > Roots > Unclassified | place...
CTTACAAACTGCACTGCACTGCACTGTGAGCCTCCACCAACTGCACTGCACTGCCAAGAACTAACTACATACCGCACTGGTTAACTCTTTACAAGCAGTGCACTGGTTCAACCGTTGGGAGGTCTGAGCATGCCTCGAAATCTCCCAGCTTCCCTCCACTTGCGTTGCACTACAGGCTTCCAATTCAATCCCACACTTCTTGGCGACAGCCATGAGTTCCATTAGTTTCGTTAGACGCTGGGCTTGCAGCTTTGATTTCAGTTCTGAATGTCTTAGCGAAATCAATGGGCTTTGGCTATTGCTATTATCACTGAGGGCACGCTTGAGAGCCTGCTTGAGAGCTACGCATCAGGAAAAGTAGAGTTTTCCATGGGAAGCTTTAGGCCGATGGAAAACTCTGAGTTTTTGGAAGCTTTGGCCAATAGAAGGCTCTAAGTCTGTGGGTGCTTTGACATTGACGTTCACGTAGCCAATAAACTTGTCTAAGTGCTTCCGGTGCCATCACCATCACCATCACCATCTCCATCACCATCTCCATCACCATCACCATCTCCATCACCATCACCATCTCCATCATCACCATCACCATCAAAATCACAATCGCCATCATCACCATCATCCCTGGACCAAAAGCGCATATATACACCCAAATCTATGGGAACCGGGCTGCAGATTCTGCTGGAAAAACTGAGTTGGAGATCTGCTCTCTCCAAGGTTCAATTTTTTCTTTCCTGCAGAATCTTAGGCTGCAATTGTCCACACCATGACCGTGAGACACCAAGAGATCTTGTTGCGATTATAAGGTTCAGACTATGACATCAACTGACATCATGATTTCGGCCATCATACCCACCCGCCACAGGCCGCCCACCACATGCCGCCCACTACATGCCGCCCACCACACGCTACCTGCCACACGCCACCCGAAACCAAGCGCCGGCTACTCAGCGAGTCTCTGCATCCGAGCGCAGTATATAATGCGCACATAAGAGCTCTTCTTGGGAGTGTACTTAGGAGCATACTATCAAGTGGCTGGAAGTGTGTAAATGAGTGCAATTGGGAGCATGCTTGGGAGCGTGCTTAGGAGTGTACTTGGGAGCGTACAATCAAGTATGCCGGGAGTGAGCAATTGAGTGTAATCGGAAGTGTACTAGAGAGCATCTTGCGAGCATACAGCCAAGCAGGCTGGGAGTGTACAGCCGAGTGCAATTGGGAGTGTACTTGGAAGCGTACTTGGCAGCGTACAATCAAGCAGGCTAGGAATCGAGTGAAATCGGGAGTGTACTTCAAGGTGTACAGTCAAGTAAACTTGGGAGCATGCAATGAAGTACAATCGGTGTCAAGTGTGCTGTACGCAACATCACGTATATCGAGTGCAGATATTTGCCTCTGTATTATAGTTATCTAGTATATGTGCAGGTCTATAGGACTTTATAGTTCTATGTGTCAAATATCTTATGGAATCCTGTCCAAAAAACAGCTTCTTCGGGCCTCGTGCTACACCCACTGGGCTCAGCCCTCTGACCCGCGGACAACGGTCTTCTTCCTGCGCTACCGTCGTGTCGGTCGGTACCGTGTCGGTCTGTATCGTGTCAATCAGTCGGTGTTAAACTGAATGAAGTTACCGGCTCACCAGTAATCTTCACTGAAGTTACTGCACTGAGTCCGCCCGAATTTCCATCATCCCGATCTCTGTTCGCAGCGCGATCAGAACCGCAGACCGCACCCCTGGCGTAAATCCCTAGCCCAGCCCAGCCGAACTATGTTTTGCTTCTTGCGTCGCCTCCATCTGTTGTTGGTTGGCATGGTGCAGATCAGTCATTGTCAGTCGATGTGTCGGCGTCGGTCGAATATATGTAAACTGACGTGCCGGGCTCGCCGGTAGTCGTGTACTGCATCAAGGTGACTGTTCCTCAGTCGTACATCCCGGCGGAGGAGTCGGACTCGGTGCTGTCAGTGTTGGTGTCGATCCCCGTATCTTGAATGTCCACTCCGGAGGTGATTGATTGTCCCGGTCCGCATACGCAGCGTATTCCTCTAGCAGTACCTCCGCGGCGCTGTCCACGGGCTTCTCATCGTATACCTAGCCGACGTCTCCCCCGAGGCTCCGAGCTCCAGCGTGTATGCGTTCCAGAATACTTCCGTCGCATGATCATCCCGAACAACACTGTGCCGGTCTCAATGTATGGCCCGACTGCCTCGTACTCTCGAATTCGTCCCGTTGACGCCTCGGTCGGCTACCGTGATCCCGTTTCGTCTCGCCGTAGGTCCTATCGATCAACTCGACCAGATTTCTTGTGATAAGTCAGCAAAAGAGGACACATCCTACTCGATCCAAATTTACCGATTGCGGGCAGGGAGTGTCGAAGTGTGCTACCACGTTGTAAGGTGAAAAGTACGTGAAGCCTATTCTCAACCCCGCTAAGTGTACTGTTGCCGGGAATGCCAACTAGACCGCCATCACCTCGGTAGACATAGATGGCGCAGGGGAGGTGACAGCGTGTGAGTGACGACGACGGTGGTGGGGTAGACGACAGTGGTAGGGTAGACGATGTGGGAGGGGTAAATAATGTCCAAAGAGGGCGTTGAAGACGGCACGCAGTAGAGGAAACGGAGTAGACAAGTAGACGACGGCCCGGAAGGGAGACGAGGGGGAAAGTTGATGACGGCAGAAGTAGGTGACGTAGACAAGTTGCGCGTACACGAGGGCGAAATATACGATGGCCGAAGAGTCGACAATGGCTAAGAGACGAGGTCGGAGCAGCCAAGCGCGTGGAAGTATAGACGAGAATGGAAAGTGACGAGGGCGGAGGGCGGAGGAAGAACAGCGCCGGAGTTCGCAGGGCTGGAGGATAATGCAGCCAGTGATGCAACACCCCCTACTGTTCTATACTCCGTAATAACAAAATCAGTCGGTTCTTATGCAAGGTCCAGGCGGGTGATAGTGACTATAACGTTCGCCCAAACCTGACATCGGCAAGAATAATCAGTATTTGTGAGCCATAGGTCGCACGGCCAGACTCCTCGGCGTAGACATAGGCTTAGATGGAGGTGTGTACAATCGATCCGGTACGCGAAGGGCTAAGAATCGTATAGACCACATGGAGATGTGGGTGTAGAGTGCGGAGGTTTGGACAGTGGCGGAGGTATCAGCGAGGACAGAGGCGTGGGAATAGGATTGCTGCTGATAAGAAAACGTTTCGAAGAGTGTAGAGTCGTTGACGATCGAGAGTAGTGGAAGAGAACAATATCGGCTTCGACGTTGACGTTGTGAGGCAGTAGAGTCTAAGAAATCGATGATGGAGTAGACAAATGGAGGAGGAGGCGGAATGAAAGTGCCAAAGCATTCAGATACGTGTTCCGTGGGATACCGTAGGTACGCGCTAGAGGAGTACCGTACTCTCGGATTCCGGGAACAAATTGATGCGATCATCATGTTGGCTGAGCGTATGCAAGCTCGCCGAAACGAAGAAATTTCGGTGACTCCCGGAAACGGTAAGCGAACGCAATGGCTTCCCTAAATGGGCCAGCGTGCATACTCCAATATCGCCTAACATGATATGCACCCCTGCCACTTCGGGCCGAAGATTTGCGGGGCTGAGTGGGGGCAGAAATAGGTAGAGTACTATACATAAGTACTTTGTACTATACATGTGATGATGGTGGACGATAAGATAAAATTGATTGGATAAAACTAACGATTAAGTCAATCCCAATATCCCCAGCACGCGACGCTAAAACGTAGCCGTTAAGTTTTGTTTGCCTTTTGCGCAGAAAAGAGACTGGTGGCAACAGCGAGAGCTAACCAGCCATCGCGGGCAAGATAGCCGGAGCAACAGAGAATAAGAGTGAACCATCGATGAATAAGATTTCAATTAGTGGTGCACCAATCTTACAGAACACAAGGATGAGAAGTGAGACTATTGCACAGCGCTGTTCCGGGTTGGCACTGACGACATGTGGATCCGGTATACTGGTATAAGTGCACTGAGAACTTTAGAACCCAAACGTGCTTCCGAGTACTTGTTCTAGCGCACCTAGAAGCCTTCGGAATCCAAGCGCTCCTACAAGTGTACTGGCAAAGTAACTAAAGGTACGTGCACTTGGAACCCTATCCCCAACTTAGTATATAAATTAGTACCATTATAGCCTCACTGTGATACGGTAGTGTGTTTCCGCTCTATTTAGAGTGACGGAGTGTATCAATAGTTACGGTAACTCTTCCGGGGTATGGCGAACAGATCCGGTGTCGCGGTGGTTAAGTGACACTTGGTACTCTGCTGTTCCTATTGTAGTAAAGTGCTGGGGCAATGGAAGTTTTCCCAACAAATATCGCCCAACTTTTGGGTGGTTAAGTCCTTTGCACGTAGTCAAACGGACACTGATTTGGGTATCGATATCGATACCGATAACGACTTGACGTATAACTGCGAGCTAATTTTCAGAATTCATCATGCAGATAGTGATGGAAATATCGACAGCGTCATATCATTTAGTTAAAACGATAATATCAATCCTCACAACGGGCGTATCCCGAGGCATTGCAATGGAGACATTGTCGGTTTTGGAGCTACATTATTCGCGGGGGGGAATAACCTGGTCGTCATTATTGTGACCGGCACACACAACTTCGTTGAGCAAACCGCGGCGGCTATAATATGACGGTTATTAGGCTGTTAGACATTCTAGTATATCCAGACTGTAAAATTTCATAGATGCAATTGCATTGCACATAACAGGATCTCAAGAGAACACCTGAATAGATGCATGGATCATCTGCAGTAGCTAAACATGATTTAGAAGCTCGTGGATCACAACGATAAGTCCCGGAATGCAAAAGATAATCAAGCCAGACCCTACGCAATATATTGAGGGCTTTTGTTATCCGAAAAACCTTGCAGTTGCTGGAGAAATGCGGCAGCTCTCTCCCAAAGTTTGGGACGCATAGCCCGACATGACAAAATTGGCCTACAATCAAAGTTGGAACGTATATGGTTGTTCGTAAGTCTTGATTAATTTTCCATATTAGAAATATTACCAAACAATTACTATCCACAGCCAAATGTTCATAGACATTAGCTAACACCTGAAGTCTTTGGTAATCATAGAAGCTTGTATGCATTAACATCTTAACACTGAGACCGAACTAGGGAGACTGAGTGCCAGGAATCCTGCTGTTGGGTCACAACCTATGCCGGAACCTTACGAGATGGGCGGAAAGCAGAAGAAACCTAATCTAACAGTTCTCTGGATATCCACAGTCCAGTCATCAACATGTGATGTGGTATTTGCATTGATTGCGCATTTGTTTCCTCCGAGTATCCGTATGGAGATGTCTCTACACGTTCCGACATGTTGAATATTCTGGTCTTGTTAGGCTGTCGGCCTGCCGGCTGCCAAGTGCAATCTATACTTCGGAATTACTAACCACTGCAGAATGTTTACTACCCGATTAGAGAATACGAATCCTCCTGAACAGAAAGGGAGAGTTTCAGGGCATGTTTCTAATGGTATTCTACTCTTAGAAAATCCGCAACGGTCTTTACTAATTTACAACTATTACTTGTGTAAACCTTTTATTCTTCATTCAATTACAGAGATGCCTTGGCCAGTGCTCATTTTCGAAAGGTACCACCTTATTCCACAGCAGTTTTATACGACTACATTCCATGCCTCTCTTCCCGTCTGGTTGATATCCACTCTATACTTATTCGCGATGTGTTTCTTCCTGTCCCATTAATGTTCTCTCAGTGTTATTAAGATACTCTCGCCACCATTTCTCCCGCCCATCGCAATGATGCCATTCACTCCATGCTATCGATACCGTGCCATATCCATTACCTTTTCTTATATACATCAGTATGTCTTAAACTTGAGACGTAAATGTTTTTAATTTTAGTGCAGAAACAGTACCCCAGTACCTTCGACCAATTTTGTATACCCTTAGGGCGTGTTCCAACCACTTGTGGCGCCTGGTTTGGTTGGTATTGATGTATCTGTTGTTGAAATAACTACTGGAATCTATAGTCACCTTTGCTTTGCAGTCCGCACAGTTAGTTATGTCGTCTCGCTCTATTAAACCTCGCATTTGTGGATAAATTTTCATAATTATAGAAGCAAAAGCCTTTCAACATCTGATATTCCAATCTGATGATGATTGGCTTCGTGAAGGCATGGTGTTGAAAAGTTGACTTACGGAGAGCAGTAGGAATGATCTGCGGCTTTGCTCATAAACTGGTCTATTATCTCTGTCTGATCACTAAGATGCAGGAGATCTGCACCAGGGATAACCCCTCCGCAATGTACTCTAAGAGTCGCACGACAAACAAAAACATAATTTTTAAGTCATCGCAAAGACTTCGCAACGACACGATAGCGCAAATCAATCAGCTGTAGCGTACTCTGATAAAAAGGTTGATGTAAGGGAAGAGTTTGCTGGAGCGAAGTTTTCAAAATTCCCGTTCCGATGATGCAAACTCCTTACATTGAGTACGGTGTAAATCTTACTACTCTGTAATAATAGCATAACCGCAGAGAGTCCTTTATTAATATCTTCGATATACATGATCCCTTTCGGATGGTGCCGCTACTGCAGACCCCGGGCAAGCCACGGATGGCAGTTATCACTTGTTATTTTGAGCTTTCGTACTTCTCCGCATTCCCCTGCTGACGGCAGTCTGGAAGTGGTAAAACCTCGTCCAGAAACGATTACGAAGTATTAACGTTTCTAATCTGCAATGGAGGGGTAGTGGTGAGGCATTTTAAAAGCTAATCCAGAGATAATCAAGGCATGACGCCGCATGATTCTTGTAACATACTTCATATCTCTCTAGTACTGGTTCACAGTATTTCGAGCTCAGAATATCTACGTAGATCGCTATCCCAGATTGTAGAGGCAGTCAAGTTGGCGGTCAAACATCTAGCGACCAGTCAATCGATAGTGGCAGCAAATCGAAAAATATTCAGAAGCTAACCACATATCTTTTATCAACCCTAAGGTACCTTGGGACTGGGCTCTATGGCAGCCAAAACGAGCCTTGGACAAACTAGTTCGCCGAAGCCGTACTTGGCATGGGGTCGCGACGTGGGGCCCCGAATGACTGTAGTCGCCCCGGAAGGTTGAGACCCGTCAGCGATTACAGCGCCGCGTTCTCGAGAGGGATCAAAGAAGAGCGTATCCGCGGCCGTGAGACCGAGAGCATGAGCTGGCCCAGCTCTAGAGAGGAACCTGCGGTAAAAGCGGTCATATAGGACAAGGACGCTGCCAAAAGGTAAGCGAAATCGTGGGAGAAAGAAAAACACAGGAATACCCGCACATGGTGGACGGACAGCTCGCGATTAGATGATGGGAGAGTGGGAGCAGCAGCTGTGTGTAGCAGCAATGGTGAGAGCAGAAGCGGAGAGAGATGGAAGGTCTCTGCAGCTACCTTTGCAAGGGCTAGATGGAGGTGTTCGATGTCGAGTTATGGGCGATGTGGATCGCCCTCAAAGAGACTGCAAAAGGAGGAGAAAGACTGCACACCCAGGGAGTGCAAATGATAGTGATCATCTGTGATGCCCTGGCAGCAGTCCAATGAGCAGCGCACCTTGAGATCGGGCTAGGACAACCAGTGGCACAGTGGATCAATAACGAAGCACGAGCACTGGGCGCGCGGGGCATCCAAACAGAGATCCGCTAGATCCCCGGGAACTCGGGCATCCCTGGCAATGAGGAAGCAGACCGGCAAGCAAACGTAGCCCGCGAGGGCCGCGGAAGCACAGTCCAAGAGCATGCATTCATCTCAGCAGCGAATAGGGCAAGGAGGATCACCGAGCAGAAAGCAGCGGCTAAGTCTGAATGGGAAGAGAAATGATTGAGCGGGTATTATGGGGACCGAAGCAGGAAGGCCAATCCCGGTGAAGAGAAGGAAGTCCCTCGCCTGGCGGTACTACCAATTGAAGTGTGGGCATGCCCCCACTGCGACGTATCTCAAGCCGTTCAGTCGGTGAGACGACGATCAATGTTGGTGGTGCGGAAAGACAGCCCAGATGCGGAAGCATCTCTTCCGCCACTGCAGGAAGTGGAAGAGTGAACAGCACGAACTGTGGAAAACAGTCGGGCGGGAGACTGGCTGGAGGGTGGGGAGGTGTGGGTACGTGCAAATATTGGAACTGTTCTCCCTAGAGATGTGCGATCAAGCGGTGATGGACTTCCTGGCGGCACGGAGATAGGAAGTTCCCACTCCGCTAAAAATGGTGGAGGCGGCGGCTGTCTTTCTTTCTCTCATATTTCATTAGTGTTTCACCATTCATTTCAATCTCATTTGTTGAAAACGGGAAGGAGGATAGGAGGGTAGAAGGGTAGAAGAAGGGGAGCTCCCCCATCTAGCCGGCCATCCAGAGGAGGAGGGGAACTTGGGCACTCTAGTTAGAGTAAATGCAGAATGATTAAAACAAAAACAAGCAAAGTTCGATCAAAAGTTCACAGATAGAGATATCAGGATAATCTTAGAACTTCAAGGGTAATTGGGCTAAGGTTGTGGTTATATTCACTCTATCTAGAGAATTACAGCGCCCAATGTTCCTCCAATCGGGCTAGGGTTGGTGTTAGCGCGTGCTATTGGTGGCACTATGTCATCACCGCACATTTACTCGAGTAGTATAGGGCTTTTGTTTGTTTGTCGTAATCATTCTGCACTCACTCAAACTAGAGTATGGCAGTGCCCAGTTTCCCCTCCCCTTCGGGATAGCCGGCTAGGCGGAGGAGCACCCCTATTTCTACCCTTCTTCTCTCCTAACATATGAAAATACGAGTGAATGGTGGCGAACTGAAACAGAACAGAGGGAAAGAAAGTGAACGACGGCAGGCTATACTCTGCTCAGCTCAGCTCTACTCTGCTCCACGGCGTGGGAACTTCCCGACCTCCGTGGCCGCCAGGAAGTCTATCACTGCTTAATCGCACTTTTCCAGAGAAAAAAGCTCCGATATTTGCACGTGCTTGCACCTCCCCGCTTTGCAGCCGGTTTCCCGCCCGACTGCCTTCCACAGATCCTCCCGCTGGCTCTTCCATTTGCTGCAGTGGCAAATGAGATTCCCCCGTTCCTGGGCTACCCTCCCCTCACTAGCACTGATCATTGTCTCGCTGCTCGAATCGCTTGGGGTACGCCGCCGTGGGTACATCCCCGCACTTCAGCTAGAAGTATCGTGAGGTGAGAGACTTCTTGCTCTTCATGGTAATTGGCCTTCGGCTCCCAGCCTTTCCGTTTCGGTACCCGTAATGCGTGTTCATGATTTTTTCTTCCCATTCGGTGATCCTTCTCGCTGTGTTCGCTGCTGAGATGAATGATTGCTCTCGGATCGCGCTTCCGCGGCCTTTGCGGGCTACGTTCGCTTGGCGGTCTGCTTCTTCGTTCCCCAGGATTCCCGAGTGATAGGGATCCAGTAGATCTCTGTTTCGATGCAGTATTCGAGCAGAAGCGCTCGTGCTTCATCGTTGATGCAGCGCGCCAACTGCTGCCCAAGCCCAATTTTGAAATGTGCTGCTCGTCGAGCTGCTCCCTGGGAGTAGCTGAAGATCACCGTTCTTTGCACTCCCTGGGCGCAGTACATGGGCTCCCTAATGTCGCAGATCGGAACAAGTCTGTGTGCATCCCGTGTAAGGACCGAGTACTCGCATCGGTGGGAACATTATGCCTGCATGCATTCTTCTAACATGCGTTTTACTCTACCCACTACCTCTGCATGCGAGAAACATTGCACTCCCCATCGTTTTAGTCTGTAACTTTTCCTTAGCACAAGCTCGATGGCTAATGTGCACTCCACTGTAATATCTCAGGTCACCTAGTTGGGAGTTACTGGCCTCATCTCATTTTCTCTGCCTTGATTGAGCTGGATTAGAAATGCTCGTCGCTGTCGGTATACCCTTGCGAGCGTCTGGGAGGTCTCTCGTTTGCTGGTTTGGGATCCTTTATTTATTTGACATCGGAGGATTCCCCGTAGCTGTTTGTTCACATCTCCTGTGAATAGTTACTTAATGGGTTAGGGTACATTCTGTTTCGATCATGTTCCACCCTAGAAAATATTTTCAGTCCGATTGTTATGCACCCCCACCTTGGCGATGCACCCGCAGCATAATTCAAAGGTTTTGCAACCGGTCGTGTGTGCGAACAGCTGAAAACATGGATATTATCGGCGACTTGATCACTTGTGCATATGCACGTCCGTGTGCATGTGCATGAGGCAATGCTGCAAGCTCGCCATCTGGAGACGAATTATCTCAGTGTGGCATCCGTGGAGTGTTTTGTTTGGTGTAAATAATGTGAGCTGCCTGTGTTAATTACTCAGATCATTTCATGAGGCTGAACATGGTTGCACAGCCCCTAACCGCTGCATGAATTAATAGTCAGGTTCAGAAGCATCTAACAAGGAGTCAACCGTAACATATAAGGTGCGTTATTCAGTACGTATAATTCCCTCTACCCATGTTCAATCTACATTAAGATCTGAAAGCACTCGCTGACTGAATCGCGAGACTCCAAATTGACATTCCACAATCCTTCTACTTCCTATACTCAACTTGCTGTTCCTTATACCTCCCACACACAGCACACTATGTTTTCGACACAGAACTCCGCCCTGGTATCACATTCCGATGGCATGTTTACACGCTACTCCGCATCCACGAATTGCACCAATGGTGACCTCAAAAGCGACTTGATCGCATTCCTCTCGATTGTCCAACAATGGGATGTTGACTTCCTCCCAATTTCGTGGCAGCCGTCTCTCGGCAATCTCGGCCAGGGTGGATCTGGGGTCATAAGCCAGTCTACAATCATTACCGGCTTGCCCCTTGCATTCAAGCGATTTCACGACTCTGAAGATTGCGAGCCGGACTTTTTACCTTTAATATCGGAGGTATTGATATTGAGTCAACCTCCTATTCGAGATCACCCAAACACAGTTAACCTCAAAGGGATTTGTTGGGAAATCAAGCGCCGAACGGAGCATGCCATCCCCGTACTTGTCTTTGAGAAAGCGGCATGGGATTTGCATCAGTTTATGAAGGTGCGCGAGGGAATGAATATGTCCGCCGAGGAACGGCTCAAAATCTGCGTCGATATTGGAAGTGCCATTGTGGTCTTGCATGCCAATGGTTTGTGATTCTGAATAATACTGCCGTGTCAGAAGCCTAACACGTACACAGGAGTAATCCATGGGGATATCAAGCCACAGAATGTGCTAGTATTCAAAGACGATACCGGCAAGACAACGATAAGGGTAGCTGATTTCGGGTATTCCACTCTAGCAACAGGAGAAGAAGCAAGTATTTTGTTGCCGAAGTCTAAGCCATGGAATGCTCCCGAGCACCATTTTGGGGTGTTCACGCTAGCTGAGGCTAAAAAGGCGGACGTTTATTCCTTTGGTAGGCTCTGCCTTTGGGCTCTGTGTGGTGGTACGCATGATCCACCCAGTGGTACAGAATGCATGACTGAGGTGGCCTCATTTGATCCATCCACCGAGTTCCGCCCATCGTTTGAGGAGCTCAAGGACGACGAAGTGGAACATTTTGCATATCAATTCGTTGAATCAATGCAACTGGCTGGTTTGAATGACCAACAGAGGTGTCGTCTAAAGGAATTTTTCAAGTTGACTCTTGAGCCTAATCCTGAAAAAAGAACGGCTGATGTTGGGAAATTAATGGTTCTCCTCAGTCCAGAACGGTGAGAATTGACAAAGATGGCCACCACTGGACATTCAGTAACAAGTTTAGAGCTGCGTTGCAACCCATTACTGTACCATTTCAGGCAACGACGAAATTCTCAATGTGTGCTAATTTTCGAGTGAGTATTAATCAAGCTACATACTTTTACAAACAATTAACTAAGACCAATTCTAGATTACCGAAAGCCTTGGGGACCTGGTAGAAGCAGACTATCGTGTCCGAATGCAAATCAAAGACAGCCTCGAAAAAAACTACATCCGTAATCAAAAGCATGATTTTGCGGCTGAAATCGCATTCCAGCTTGCATTTTGTTATGACATTGGATTTGGCACCAAATCAGATGATATTCAACGACAAATTTGGCTCGCAAAAAGCGTAAGACAACTCGACGACCTGAATGTAGAAAAAGAAGCAGTACAGCCTGCATGGAGGAAAATGAGGGAGATCGATGGACTTAAAGAAGTTGACCTGATTCATGAATACCGAACATGGGGAAGGCAAAAACTGGAGGAAGCCAAAGTTGCATACGAAAGGGAAATCCGCGACATGGAGCGTGAGTTTGGGGAGATCCATCACATACCGTTGACCTTGTGCAACATCCTAGGAAATCTGCTAGATGAGATAAGCGAATTTCAGAAAGCAAAAGAGCTACGACTACGGATAAGAGATCAAATAGGAACTGACGTAATCGATCATCCATATTACATTCAATCAATTGTTGATGTAGCCCGGTCGCACATCAATCTGGGGGAATGGACGGCAGCACAACAATTGCTGGAAAATGCTCTAAAACATTCTGAAAACACTCAAGGTCATACGACGCAGAGACTGGCGGCTACATCAATTAGAGGCATACTCGCGGTAACTCTTTGCAATCAGGGGCAATGGAAAGAGGCCGAAGCGCTTCAGGTACAGATCATGCAGACGAGAAAGGGAGTTCTTGGCCAACAGCACCCAGATACTTTGGGCAGCATGAATAATCTTGCATTAACATATTGGAACCAGGGCCGACTGAAGGAGGCCGAGGAGCTATTAATACAGGTCATGGAGACGAATTCGAGGGTGCTCGGTCAAGAGCATCCTGAAACTTTGACGAGTATGAGCAACCTAGCTGAAGTATATAGGGTCCAGGGGCGCTTGCAGAAAGCGGAGCAACTGGAAGTGCAGGTCATGGAGACGAAGAAGAGGGTACTAGGCCAAGACCATCCAAATACCTTGATCAGCATGGTCAACCTAGCATCGACATATTCGGACCAGGGGCGATGGCAGGAGGCGGAGGCCCTGGAGGTGCAGGTTATTGAGTTGAGCAAGGAACTCGGCCAAGAGCATCCCGATACCTTGACCATCAAGCACAACCTCTCAACAACGTTTGTGAACCAAGGACGGTGGAAGATGGCTGAGGAGCTGCAGGTGCAAGTGCTCGAGATGACAAAGAGGATACTAGGCGAAGAGCATCCAGATACCTTGACATGCTTGGATAGCCTGGCAACGACATTTTGGCAACAGGGGCGATGGAACGATGCCGAGGAGCTGCATGTAGGGGTGTTGGAGACGAGGAAAAAATTACTTGGTGAAGAACATCCCGATACCTTGCTGACCATGGGTAACCTGGCTATGGCATACAAGCGGCAGGAACGATTGAAGGAGGCGGAGGCGCTAGAGGTGCAGGTCATGGAAACTAGAAAGAGGGTACTCGGCGAAGAGCATCCAAATACCTTGAGGATCATGGGTGACCTCGCATCGACATTTTCGGACCAGGGCCGTCTGGAAGAGTCCGAGAACCTGTTAGTGCAAGTTATGGAGACAAGTTCGAGTGTACTCGGACTAGAGCATCCAGACACCTTGATGAGCATGGCAAACCTATCATCGACATTTTCCGATCAGGGACGACTGAAGGAGGCCGAGGAGCTATTAGTCAAAGTCATGGAGACGAGAAGGAGGGTACTCGGTCAGGAGCATCCAGATACCTTAACCAGCATGGCTAACCTCGCATCAACATATTCGGACCAGGAGCGATGGCAGGAGGCGGAGGCACTTGAGTTGCAAGTCATGGAGATGAGAACAAGAATACTCGGCGAAGAGCATCCCGATACCTTGAAGAGTGTTAGTAATCTCGCATCGACATTTTGGAACCAGGAGCGACTGAAAGAAGCCGAGGTGTTGGACATGCAGGTCCTGGATACGAGAAGGAGAGTACTCGGAGAAGAGCACCCAGATACTTTGACCAGTATGGCCAACCTCGCATCGACATTTTCCGATCAGGGACGACTGAAGGAGGCCGAGGAGCTATTAGTCAAGGTCATGGAGACGAGAAGGAGGGTACTCGGTCAAGAGCATCCAGATACCTTAACCAGCATGGCTAACCTCGCATCGACATATTCGGACCAGGAGCGATGGCAGGAGGCGGAAGCTCTGGAGATGCAGGTCATGGAGACGAGAAAAAGGCTGATGGGGGAAGAGCACCTAGATACCGTAGCTAGCATGAATATCCTTGCATCAATACTTTGGAACCAAGGGAGATGGATGGATGCCGAGGATCTGCATACTCAAGTTATCAATACCATGTCTGTGACGTTGGGCGAAGATCACCCCTCCACAGTATCTGCTATTGACGACTTTGCTTTACTTCGTGAGGAATGCGCCATGTCACGGCAAGTTATGGGTGAGTGCTAGTCCGGGGAGAGCTCTGCGATAGGAGTCTGCTGATGTCCACCTCCTGAATTATAGATGAAGGTAACGATGGCACATCAGACGAGGGTGACAACGAAGAAGTTACTTGCCTCGACAGAGAGTATTCACCTGAGGGAACAAGTAGGTTAATATTGCTCAGAAGTAGCATTTATTCATAATAAGCTAAGATGTATCTCCAGAGAGCGATCACCGATTGCCAAAGCGTCTGAAGCGCTAGCAACCACATCGGTGGAATCTCCGAGCGGGCACAAAGAGCATTGTTAATCTGGTTTGACTACTAGTACTGGGGAACAGAATTTCGAAGTTCGGTGGACGGTGGGGATAGCTGGCGAGGGAACAGAGAAAGACAAAGATGATCGTTTTTGGGAATGAAGAAACATATCGAGATTATTGGAGAACGTGAAAGGCGTGCTTCTCATATTAAGTGGCAGTGCTACGAAGTCGTGCAGTTAGTGTTGAGGACAGACGTCGAAGAAATAAATCGTAATTCAGAATGTTGCTGGCGGATAATTGTGACTTTTTAGATTCGGAGACATACAGCACGCGAGTGATATCTGATTTTCGGCTAACTGCGGATGATGATTAGAGCGTATAGGACCACGGGTATTCTTTAGTACTGTGAGCAAATTACATTATCGTCTGGTATTGTTATTACCCTAAGCATTTGGTTGCACAAGCTTAAGAGCGAAGTCGATTCTAGATGTTGCCGGGTATACTGCCTCCACTCATCGCGCTACTGGGAGTGCCTACTGAACAGCTGTTTCCACCGTAGACGCATATGACAGAGAGGAAGAGAGATGACAGTGGGAAAGAGACGGCAACAGCAGTAGGGAAGATGATAGTTGCCACATTAGATAAACCGCGTACGTATATGATACCGAGGGTGTTGAGAACAATCAAGAACGAGTAAAGATGTTGAATTGTCTACCGTATAAAGAATGAATAAAATAAACATATGCTCAAAAAGATATCATATCTAGAGCTGAGTACTGTACCAAGCCCGAGATTACCGGTGAGTCAAGTATCGTTGCCATCATCGTCTAGGGTGGGGCATATGTAGACCCACCTACTGCCCTAAGCGGGGATCTAGCGGGCCCTGGCGATAGTTGCCGCACTATCTCGGGGGTTTTTTGGATTGAAAATCACTCATTTCGTAGCGGATTACGTAGCATACGACGCTCGTATCCCAATAGTGGGCACAGGAACCTTGTAACTGATATGCACAAGCACAAAACCGAGTGAAGGCCAGTCACAACGGCATCACTCGCTTCACCCAACCATCACTCGGTTTACATGCGGGCTGAATTGTTGCATGTATATATAGACCTGACATGAACAGACCGTATCCGGGGTTGATGGTACGGGACGAGGCACACCTTTCTTTCCTATATAACTCGCGTCTTTCTCCTTCTCTCTGTATCTAAGTCTATTCATATGGATCTTCCCTTCACTATTTCAACACCAAATTGTTGCATATATACTAGGATTATCTGTTACGAGCTTGTATGAGCATATGTGGATACGGGCATCTATCGGGACTTAGGGTGATACGTTGTAGATAAGTGTGTATGCGTACGCATATGTACATCGTACATATACGTCCCTTTGGGCCTCGATTAGATTAGATGCGATGAAACTTCTCTATGTTAGTATTTAACGTCAGTAGCCTCTAGTCCAGAAACTCTGCGCCCGATAAATCGTAGTCCGCAATTGGATAGAAGTCGGCCCGCCCCGGACGGACTTTTCGGAAGCTTGGGTGTGAGGAAGGTAGACGGTACAGGAGGGACAGCGCAAGAGGTCGGAGGGCTTGGAATAATGATGTGACTTGCGGCCGTCTATGTAATGCAAAAGTCCCTGTTTTTCTATACTCAGATTAAAGAAAAATCAGCTGGTGTTATGTCAGGTCTGGGCGGGGGCTAAAATAACTTTAGCATCTGCTCAAACCTGACATCAGCAAGTATAAATAATACAAGCGAGTTATAAGTCATAGTGAGAATACACAGCATAGACAAGGACTTCTGTGGAGGCGTGTAACCACAAGGAGTTGGTGGGCATATGTTCGTGGAATGGTATAGACGAAGCATAGATGTAAGTACAGAGTACGGAGGGTTGAAGGTGTGAGCAGCAGCGGAAGCATGACAATGGTTGCCAACGCGTCGGCGGATGCGGGGGTGTTGACGACTAAGAACAATGAGAGGGTGATATCGGATTTGACGTTGACGTTGTGTTTCAGAGGAGCCAGAGGAGTCGTTCAAAATAAAAGAGTAGATCAGACTGAGACATATATATAAAAGGCCCAGGGTATCGGAGCAATGTTGAGACTTATTGTTTGAAATACCGTAGGTAGAGGACGTATATACTCCGATATCACGATAAATGTCTCAAAACATAGCCCGCAACAACACTACTGTAAGGGGAATTTCTGAGCCGTGTAGAGTACACTCGACTCAAATATCTAAGTACCGTAATCTCAGATACAGGGGCGACTGAACAACACAGGTGTGACTACCATGCTTCCAAGTTCCACCAGACGGATCCCGGCTCCTCAAAACCAAAGAAATTACGACCACCTTGGAAACGGTAAGCGAACGCAGCGAGTTGCCCAGAATGTGTAAACATACATACATACATGGCTATGGTCAACCTGCCCAACATCGAATGGATCCTTGTACAGGTCCCTAGCGCTTCGGGTCGGGAATTTCGGGTGCTGAGTGGGGGCAGAGATAGATCTATAGCTACCCGCGCTAACTTTTGTAACTTCTTGCTCCGGTGTACCTAGTACTCAGTAGTACGAATCAAAAGCATTACACTTCATTCAGAGGTAAAAACGTAAGTGCTGATCCGTCCCTACCATGAATTTAAAGTCCCTAAAATCTGAAGACCAGTTTCGGGAAAGCGATCGAACGCCCGGGACGGACCTTTTCCACCCCTGTTTAGAACTACAACATCTCTTCACCCACAATGTTCCTCATATAGGCTTCGGTGGATGATTCTCCCTTCTTATTCGAGTCCGGGTATCAGTGCCAGCGTATTCTTCTCTTTACCTGGAGGTTGAAGTGCCCATTTTCACCGATAATCAGGATAAGTTATAGCGCGTACTATTGAGCAGCTTCGATACAGTACATAAGTACCACAGTATAGCCAACAAGGAAACTAACCGTGCTACACTTCCAAAACGAATGATTAATCGTGGAACATCCTTCCGGCAATTTCCTATCATTTAGATTATTGACACATTCAAACTTTGCTATGACTGTTATAATAAACCTGCTATGGTGAACCTATTGTGCCGAACGGTTGTTAACTCTTAAATCTAAGGGCGCGTTCAGTTGTCCAATTTTTGAAATTGTGTAATTTGTGATCGGTAGTAACAACATTCGGAAGTGATTGTGGGGTAGGTTTTTCAAGGTTTTCAAGACATCAACCCCACTATATGCCGCTTATTGCTTCTTCCTCCAGCATGCTGACCCACCAATTTCTCAATACAGTAAATAAATCAAATGATAGAGGAAAAAATGTTCTTTTACTTTATTGGAAACAATCAACAATATATTATTGTCCTGGGAGAAAGGTATTTGCTGTTATGGTGAGTTCTAGCAAAAAACACCTCTAGAGGTAAAAGTTGAAAACTAAGTTTTGAAGTTTAAGGTCACAATTGGCTGTTGGTTTTGAGTTCATGAGGCTCAAATTTTGTGTGGTAAATTCGACTTTCGAGGTGCAACCGAACGCGCACTAAGAGTCTTATATTGAATTGTCACGCAAGTGATCACTACTTAACCCTAGCCCAGGGCAGATAAAAGCTGCATTCAATAAACCGATCTACTAATGTCTCGCAATGACCTCCCCAATGATCGACCCACCTACTATACTGTCGAACTTTAGACCCTACACCCGTTGTCAGTAGGCTAACAGCAATTAGTGAGGCGATCTTACTTCATCAAGAATTGTCAACCTCAGTGTACATTTCAGCTCATGAAACCTCTCTCCATCAGCGTTTGTTATTTGAGTCCACTTTGACAGCGGGATAGATGATAGATCTGAACGAATAGTGCACAGTGTATAAATAGCTAACATATGATTAGCGGCTGCCTAGATAAAAACAGGTCCGTCATACTTACCACTTGGATTCTTCCAGTCAAACTCTGGCGGGTCCGGAAGATCGCAGGCATACAGCGGGGTAACTATTATGAAGTCCTTCGGAAGCGCGGTGTACGAAACCTTTTTGGAGAGATTAATTGATACCGATTCCTTTTCGCTCATAGCCATACCCTAAGCAATCATTAATTTATTCAATATTTCCGTGGTTGAGCCAGCCATTCACCTTTGCAATGTACCAGTTCATGTAGCCGCGAACACTCCAAGAATTAGCTACCTGGTCCCACTCCATATGCTCGCATATAGAGTCGTAGTCGCTTCGCCAGGTATTTTTTTTGGATTTCCAATCCTCTGGCGCCCCAATGGATGATACCCCACCAATGCTGCGCGGCGCTCGACGATACTTTTTGTTGGAACCATCTAGGCCCCGAAGAACAGCCCCACGAACCTATTGGTCGATTAGACAGTGAGTAAAGGTACGTGAAATAGGTCGGATCGAAGTGTACCACAGCAGTTCGGCTGCATGTTTGTAGCGGTTATTATTCGATAAATATTGCATATGTATGATCAAAAGGACTCACCAGTCACGGGGTTGGAGAACCTGCAGGGAGGTTAACCTCCATCCAAACTGGGTATTCTGCAATCTTTTCCGAAGATATTCTGAGGAGCCAAGTTCGCCCACCAGCAGTATTACCTAGATGACAAAGTATTCACTACCGATGTAAGAGAATAAGGGGATTGAATGGGATAGAAATATGACTTACTGCCACAGGTTCCCCCATTTGTCGCAACCCAATAACCTGATGTTCTACTAGGTCGATGATTTTGTCCATGATAGGATCAAATATCTTTTGGACAACGTTACTGTGTTTGAATATAACGGTCAGAACGTAAAGTGTATTATACTTCTACTATAATAGGACATACCTCTGCATGGTATGGTAACCATCTTCGACTTTGACCTCCTCGTTGTCTCTGATACCAGGAACAGCCACTTCATAAACGTATTCCTCTTCCTTATTGGGGAATATGAATTTGACTTCCTTCTCCCAAGAGCGCATCATTCTACTTTTCGAGCGTGGCTACATCATTCGAAGGTAGAGTGCAGCAATAGTTAGTTATGACGCATTCCGAGTGGCGGGGAGAGTGGGAGAGTCCTTGTACTTTCATGCTATTAATAGCTATATTACCGAGAACACCCCGAATATACCCTTCAAACGCCTGGTCTAGGAATACGGATCCGCACAGGGCACCTGCATGTAATAATTAACACTGATTGGTAGTCTGAATATGTCAACTTAAAGGAGCTCACCAGTGGCGCACGCAATCTCGTCGAGTATTAGAGGTTCCATTTTTATTATCTTATAAGAATTTATGTCCCTTGTTGTAGTGTAAGTATTGCTCAACCAATGGCAAAGACCTCTTACACAGTCCATGTTCCTGCGTTGCAAACTATGAAAGTATTGCCAATCTCCATATCTGTTAGTCGTAATCAATACGATCCAAACAATGAGGATCTCTTACTTTGAAATTCTTGGGCTGCATAATATTGAGAGTATACGTTGCAGCACACTCGGGTTTGCTCATTAAGCTGAAATTTTCCTGGTGTAAACCAAACCCAGCATCCTCTGCTGCTTTTACCAACTGTGCCTTTGCAGAGTCGCTCCAGGTTGCCGGGACCGTCAGAACGTACGCTACCTTGGAGCTCGAAATACATTGCCCGCCGAAGGTCGCTTCCATATTAGTCATAGTACTTTCCAGAACAGACTTCAAGAAATCGGAAGCCACGCTAACAGGGGAGATCTGAAGCTTTTGAAGCGTTTGCACCGTTTCGGGCACTGGTGGGGCAGTTATTGCCGGAAAATTTGAGGCGTTTCCTGACAGAGATAGCCCGTTAAAAAGAGATTCCAAGAGATGCACAGAAGCTGTCCTGCGACCGTCTCTCATATGTGTATCTGGCTTTTGTAATAAGGTCGACATGGTTTGGTGTTGAAGTAAAAGTTTGAACCATCCCAGGACACCAGGAGATCCTGGATTAACCTCAAACCCCCATTTTTTATCTCTGGTCTTGGGGTTGGTGTAGTGAACCAATGATGGAACCTTGTCTGCACATGAATCTTGCGAGCGAGTGTTTGGCCAGCTTTGTACGAGACGTATATCATTAGAAAATAAAGAGTGGCCGAAGGCAACAGATGTGACACTATGACGCTATAGTGTTAGCAGAAGTATAGACGCAGAATGAAATAATGAGGACAAACGTACGTCATCCCAAAGTCAACACCGACCACAAACCGAAGCTTTTGACAGTCGGTAGAGTCCATACTCTTTTGCATTGAATTGTGTTGCTTAGCCTTTCTATCGAACGTGGGAGTACTGGTCGTGTCTGGTCACTGTGTAGCCGTTTCAACACGACTTCGAGGGGTTTTGGGCTTGCTACGGTGTCTTAGGTTTGGTGTTTTATTTCGCCGACTGAATTGATGTCTGCAACGGCGGTAAGGAATACTCCGAGCTTGATAGGTTTGCTTATTACCGCTGTCGTGTTGGTACTATAGACTCCACAGCGTGCAAATGTTGTGGCTAGTATAAAGAGGTGAGAGGTTGCAGCTAAAATTTGGAGAAGAGATAAAGTTATAGGTGCTGATACGCCTCCAAAAGTGTATCAAAAGCTGTAGTGGCACCATGTGCGATTCAGCATGATGCATGTACTTTAACTAATCCCTGCTTCTGCCATTTCAGGCGGTTAGAGCAGATAACCTTGTCTCGCACCAAAACTTTATTGACCGATAGCGCACCCTTTACCTAACTGACTTATCTTATCCAGTTGCGGTGGCAACCGGTCGCACGATGTACAGCCACGAGGAACCTAGAAGACACCATTAAGTAAAATGACGGAATTACCACATGGCCCCCACACCATTTGGTTCCACTCCTAGCTAGTCCATTCTTTTCTTTGTGTCAACAGCGAACATGTAGGTTAGAAAGGAACTGGACTGTTCACTACTATAAACAATTAGCACAAAGTGATAACAGCAGGCGCGTGTGAAGTCGGTACTAGTGGATTCATCTGCAACGGATTGTGTCATCGTTTCAGGAAACTCCATTCGCTGCGACAGCGCCGCTTTTCTGCACCGCGAAAATACAGAACTGGAGCCGTCGCCGGTTACAGATGGCAGGAGATAGTGAGATACGAGTTCTAATTTATTTCTACATCTTGCTATACCATGTATGCAGCAATGTAATGCAAGAATATCACGCTGGTCACGATTGCAAACCCCAATTGGCACTTCTATGACCAGTTACAGATTCTGCTCCAAGGCAGGAGTTCATATAATATTTCCCTTAACATACGCGGCAAAGTTGATGTGTCACATATCTCGGAAAGTAGAGCGCGTAGAATTGAGTCATATCCTTCCGTACCATACCGCCCGCTCAGTGGACGATACCCTCCCATCTATTTGGGGGTACTGTATGTATGATTTGCTGGAATTTCTGAATTTGAAAATGCTTCCAATTTTATTGGCGGGACAGCTGTCCTGTGGTGTAGTTGTGAGGTGCGAATGCAGTATGTCTGCAAATGGGAGCGCTTATTTTTTCTCCAAGTCGATGCGGCACACCTTCTCGGTACAGGGGTAAGTTGGCGGTACACGCGCCACGTCTCATGCATGTTTGTCCGACTGCCAAGTGGTATATTGATAAGTGCAGCATGAATTACCATACCTTTACCCCGCACCGGTAATATCAGTTTTGTACCCTGACAGTCTCGGTTAACTGCACAAGTTATGAATGGGGTAGGCCTTATTGAACACTGGTGCAGTTCATGAGCTTTAGCGCAGGGTATGAGAAATTAAATACTGACATCACGCCAACCCCCGCCCATCGAAGGCTGTAGTTGGCTTTAGCCAAAAATATTTGGGACATTAGACTTGCATTTTCTAGCGTTACTTATTGTTACACGATATTGGATATTTTGATTCCACCTCGCAAGCTCAATTTGATACATTGTATTGAGAGATCACTATCGAAAGACTGCTGACAAACGGCTATACGATTGAAGATTTTAAGAATGAACAAAAGTGAATTTCCGATAATTCACATGAAGCCATATTAGGGGCAATATTTGACAGGCCCGATCGCGAGGGCATCGCTAATTTAACCAATTCATCCTATTTACTGGATAAAGTAGGACTGATCCTTAATTTTCAAGGCACGAGCGCTTATGGGAGCTAAGGTAGGGCCGTGTGATATTCTAGCATGCAACTAGCAGCCCTAACTAGGCTTCCCAACCGTCCGTCTCGTCCGGGCGGAGCCTTGCCCGACCCTGGATTACAATTTTCTGGGCTGAGAATTCCTGCCCGCTTATGCCCTAGGGTATCCAATATCCGGACTACAACTCTGTAGGGCCTTATAGTCTTTGCACGGGATGGAAAGAAATATGCCACTTATGCCCACCTACTCTGTGAAATGGATTAGCAGTGTAGAAAAAGTGAATCAACGATGTGGGCGCTATGCTGACCGGGTGAGTTATGTTGACGGAGATAATGGGCTTTCGCCCGAGATCATCGACCGGCATTATGTGACTGCTTCGCTGTTACGTGGGTAGCCATTTCTAGTATAGCATTGTAAACATCGTGTCCTTGTTAGCACTCTCCTTTTCTTCCCTGTTTCTTTAGACTTAGACTTGTATAGTAGACGGGAGACAATCGACGAGGTTACCACGCCCACCGCAGAGTATACGTGTCAACAAGTAGCTGCCAATACACGTTAAATCTCCGTTCATGCCTCTCGTTTAGGTGTTTCAGCTCACACGGTAAACTTGGCCTGGTTGCCGACCTGGTTGCCGGTCAGAATTATACACATACGGTAGCGGTATCCTCCGCAGGGGACCTACAGTCGCCCTGATCGGGCCCTAGGGATTGTAGCCTCGGCCCCGGACGTCCCAGGGCAAACAAAGTATTCACCCGGTCTGGACAGCAGTGCCGGGGCCAGTCCGGACGGACGGTTGGGAACCCTGGCTCTAACCCTGTCTTCGTTGAGGCAGATAAGCGATAATTATTTACAGTCAATCCAGGCGAGAAAATGGCATCTGCATAGTCTCTGTACATTAGTAGATTATAACTAGCCTCAAAAGACGCCGTATTACTGTGTCCGTTAAGAACCTTACGGAGCGCGCGGTCTTAGACTTGCAAGGTGGAGATTCTGGATCCGACAGTGGATCAACCACCATCTGGTCAATGCTAGCTGTCAAAATGAGGTTTGAGTTTGAGTTTGAGTTTAATTAGATTACACTTTACTGACCGGCCCGGGACCAGTTCTAAGTCCCCTTCAACTTCTGCAACCGGTATTCTCCTCCGCCATCTAGCCGACCAGCCCGGTGGCGGAGGGGATTAAGGGGCTGTCATACTCTAAGTAGAGTAAATACAGTATGATTAAAACAAAAAAACCGGTATTCTCCACCAGGGGTTGCAGTATTCCGTCCGCCCATCAGTATTTCAGGTCCCCATGTCGTCCCATAGTTTCAAGCAAGATATTGCAAGACCAGGGCTAGATCGGAGCAATTGTGGATGACGCCTAGGGCTGAGGTTACATATTCACCCGTACTCAGTTTTCCTAAGTGGCCAGGCCGGCCCGGCTTTGCATTGGCCAGGCGGGCCTAGCGGCGGCGTTTAAGTGAGGGCCGGGCCGGGCCTGCAGCTTTTCTTGACGGAACAAACCATAACAGCATACTTTGTTCAAAAGACACAGTGATGTGGGCTCTTAAATGTGTATATAATCAACTAAGTAAGTTATAATTGGAGTATGTGCCATAAACTTGGCTGGGAGGCATATTGGATATCCCTACGCGGTCATGACAGCGTCAATCGCATCATGCGTCCATCACTCGGAAGACCGCTGGTACATACTGTTCAAAGTAGAGATAGAGACACTTGATTGTATCCTATCTAAAAGGGCCACAAGGCCACATATATATGAGAGCACAAGTACGAGTGTGTGCGTACGCATCTATGTATAGACCCTTCAGGCGGACAGCAATCTCCGGTCATACGAGACTCACCTCTGGCCATACAAGACTCCTCTCTGGCTATGAGAAGGCAGAGACCTATCATGCAATACTCCCCCTCTTGCTATACACCGTAAAGTAAGAAACAAATGAAATAAAGCAAAGTGATTCCCATAGTAACCTCCTTAAAACCCTGTGATCGTGAGTAGGGAAAGGAAAGAGTAGTACTGTAGCCTGAGGACGGCCATCCATAGAGAAACAACAAATATCGTCACATCAACATGATATTTCAGTCACCCTCATGCGAGGCTAATAGATGTCTACTGGCCTCACCTGAACCTCACCTGAAACGGAGGACCCCCCGCTAAAGTAAATTGAAACAGTAACTAAGCCAATAGAGCTCGAGCAGTAGGGATATCATGAATCCCTCAGAAGCACACCAAAGACATCATTGTCGTGTGGGGTAACCAAGCGGGCAAGCGGGTGAGGCATCACAGTAGCATTGCCGGTTAAGGGGATTCTGATAATACTGCTGGCCAGATGAAGAATTGGCTACTTCTCGCTGGGCAGTTTATACACTATGCAAATGCCGCTACGTATTTCCATTATGGTTATATGGATAGAATAGCGTAAGTACTATTAAACATTCAAGTCCCAACTCCAACCAATCTATTGCCTATCCGGTGGTGGCAATTAACTTAGAGTGGCAAAGGGTGGCGAAAGCATCAAGTTTTCGCCGATGATTGTGTGTATATATGTCGTGTCTTTCTCCTTCTCTCTTCTCACTGTATCATAGAATCTACGCACATGGTCAATTGAATTCTTACGAGTGCTGGGTTATGAGCCACTTCGTTCAAGCGGGATAAAAATAACGACGTCTATAGGTTGGTTGCATACTTACCTCGAAAATTGGATTATCACACTAGATGCGCATCAACTAACCGACACCACCCGAGCATTGCCGCGGCACATGTATTCCCACCCCAAAGCCCGCCGTTCTTGTATCCCATCTTATCCCCCCACATTCTCTGCCTCCCTCATTTGCTCGCTCACCCCTCTCCAATACTCCCCTCTCTCCCCTACTCCCCTCTCTCTCCCTCTCAATATCCATCGTCCGCCATTCCCTTATCGCATGCATCACACACTCTCCCCACTTGCAGTTTTACCCCGGAACCATGATTCGAGAAATCCGTCTCAACCCTAAAGCATGCATAACTCGGCATTCCTACCGCACAACTGACGCCTCCGTTTACTCTGTGCCCAATTCATGTACAATGTTGTGTTCCGCGCTTGTACTGCTGTAGCTGTATCGTCCGAACGCCAACATCAAGCTCGTCTTTGATGACCTGGAATGAGAACATGGGCAAATTGTGCCATTGACTTTGCAGTATTAGCTTCTGGATTTCGAAATCGAATTCTAGCGGAGAAGAGAGAAACTGGAAATGAAAAAGGTCCGGTGGTTAGCATGTAGAGATGGGTCTCGTAAAGAAGACGATGTTGACTTCCACTCGACGAACGAAATGGAACTGTTGATCGTTGTGTCCCATTCAAATGCAACAGCTCATAACTTGTTGTATAGTGGCGGATGCTTGTGTAGTCGAGAATGTGCGTGCGTATGTGAAGGTGTGACTATGGTATCGTGTAGTGAGTCGTGTCGTATCGACATAAAGTCGATTAATGACTTATGGCGCAAACTACAAAAGAAGCAAGTTATATCATAGTACTTGGCATAGTGATATCCGTACTTCCAATTAGCTTAATAAAGGTAAGGGAGTATGTTTTGATAATGTTCAGTACGGTACAAGGTTTACGTCCTGACTGAACTACCCGAAGCTCTCTATTCGCCCCGGAATGTAGTACCAATTCCCATGGCAAGATCTCTACCAGACAGGCAATAAATAGAAAACCTGTAGTTGTGGTGGAATGCCTATTATACTCTAAGAAACGACGGGTGGCGGCGTGCGCTAGAGACGTCACGACACGTGCTCAATGTCATTGTGGCTACACCGAATTTAGTCTAGAGCCAGATGATCGGCTTCCGCTCTCCCGTCGGATCAGGCCAGTTGTTTTTACAGATGCGCATCGCAGTAATTATCTCGCTTGCACGATGAAGTGCATTCGGCCGCTAGCGGCCTAGCATTGTAGGTACACCACGCTAATCCTAGATGCCGCTTCCCCACCCAACACCGGTATGCTGCAAACGCATATCCAACGAAATTAATCTGTTGCACTCCCACCGATCTCCAAACAAAGTTGCTGGTATAATTGGAGATGCCAACGAAGCTTGGCATTCTTAAGAAGCGGTGTTATCGACAAATGTGCACAAGGTGCAGAAGCGGGGTCAGCTACTTCGTTTATCTTAAGAGGACTGTAGCGCCCGCCCCATCGCGCTCGGTAAATCTATTCTCCTTATACGCCAAACTGCCGAACATAGGACGCACTAATCAAACTACTACCAGAGGTCTCTAGAACTCCAGTGTGTCAAAGGATATACGCACAACGTCAGCATGGTATGGGGACAATCTCGCGATCGCTAGTCACACTCTGGAAGGTAGGAATATTTAGAAAGTCCTATCGCGGTTCAAAGTGAAAATTGTTAACTGCAGAGTAACAGTGTCTAATAGGACTCAGATTCTTGAATGGATATCGAAAATCCCGTATACTAGCCATCACATGTGCATCCACGAGCAACGCCTACAAGGAACTGGGGAGTGGCTTCTTACCAGGAAGGAGTATCGGGATTGGCGAGAGTCTACGACGTCAACACTTTTATGCATTCGAGGTATTCGTAAGTGCCCTAAGTTGAAAAATTTCAACTATAGACTAACGAAGCCGACTTTCGATAGCCGGAGCCGACAAAAGTTACTTGGCGTATGTTGAGCATTCTCCCTAGCAACTCCAGTCGTGACACAATATTCTGACAGTGATGACTTAGGTCCAAGGTCATTGATATACTACTTAAGGAACTACCAGAACATCACCCAACAGGAAATATAGCATACTTTTATTGCAGTCGTACTGAAGAGAACCGCCGTAGTCCCTTGTGCATACTACATGCAATCGTTCAACAGCTCACACAAGCCAATGAGAACGAAGTCCTAAAGCCTGTTGTCGACATTTACATGCACCGCGCACGAAAGGGTCAGCTGTCTTCCAGACTCTCATGGAAGGAAAGCCAAGAGCTACTCATCATGATGACCAATATCTACCCTCAGACAACGATTTGCATTGATGCGCTAGATGAGACTGAAGAAGAAGCCCGCGTTCAGCTACTGAAACTACTGAAACTAGTTATCGGAAAATCGAAAAACTTGGTCAAAGTTTTTGCTACTGCAAGGAATGATCCCGACATTTTCCATCATTTTGGTACCTTTCTCAGTATCAATATGCAGCCCAGTGACAATTGCCGCGACATCCAAACGTATGTCGAAGCAAAGGTTATGGCTGCGATCGCAGATGTACAACTACTGCTAGGGGATGTGAGTGACGATTTCAAAGTTGAGATATGCGATAGCATTTGCAAGCGGTCCGATGGAATGTGAGTACTGGAATATTACTTTCAATGGTGTCACTAACAGACGTGTTTAGGTTTCGATTTGCTGCGCATCAAATCGTATTCCTCTGCAAGATGCCTACCGATAACGACATCAGAAACAGTCTACATACCTGTCCCGATTCTCTGACACATGATTACGACCAGATATACAACCGAATTCTTGCTCAGAAAGGGACTGCGCCGCAGCTGGCCTTGAGTGCCTTTCGCTGGGTCAAGTTCTCCTATGAGCCGCTAGCCTCACAGACTCTTCTTGATGCAATCCGGGTTAAAGTTAGTGAAACTGGCGAGTACTCAAACGATGGTGCGATTAAGCCAGAGATAGTATTGCAGGTTTGCCAAAACTTCCTAATCTTGGACAAAGAATCGGATACTTTTCGATTTGCGCATCAATCGGTGGAGGGATTTTTGGAAACAAAATTTACCGAGGCCGACTGCCAAACCTATATTGCGGAGACTTGTCTTTCACTTTTGTGCTCTCCAAGCTATTCTCAAAGATACGGTCAACCGACAAGAACTAGAAATTCTCAGAACTGCAGTAAGACGCATCATCTTCTGTTGTACTCGACATTGTTCTGGCCACGGCACTTCACACGCTACGAAGAGCTGCAGCTCCACTCCGAAGTGTTGGAAAGACTGTGGAAGAGATTTATTGTGAAGTCTAACTATCAGAAATGGAAAAACTACTGCTGCTCGGCAATCGAATGCGACTTTTCCGAGCTGGATTTGCGGAAGCTCTATGACTGTGTGGCATTCCAAGAATCCGAAGACCATTCACCTTTGGTGTGCGTTTTTGGATGGAGTCGTCGACTAAAAGATTTATTTGGGATCCCGATATGCATGGACGAGCAACTTGCTAACGTGTGCCGATATGGATCCTTGGAGATTGCCCGATTTCTATTAAACAACGGGGCCGATGTCTTTACTGCCTGTGACTATCATCCGATACCGCTACGAATTGCTGCAGAGAACGGCCATGAGGCGGTGGCACGGCTGCTGCTGGACGAAGGCGCTGAAATCTCCCCTACAAATGAGGACGGGACAACCCCGCTACATGCTGCTTCGAAAAACGGACACGAGGCGGTGGTGCGGCTACTGCTGCACAAAGGAGCAGATATTTCAGTGGTTGATAAATACGGGACGACGCCGCTGCACAATGCTTCATCCGAAGGAAACGAGGAGATAGTACGGATTTTGCTCGACTTGGGCGCCGACATCTCCGCTCGTAGTAATGGGTGGATGCCCCTACACTGCGCTTTGACTCATAAACACGAAGCGGTAGCGCAATTGCTGCTGGACAAGGGTGCCGACGTCTCTACTGCCGCAGCGTTTAACACAACTCCGCTCCTCCTGGCGTCGCTGAGAGGATGCGAGAAGGTAGTAGGTCGGCTACTGGACAATGGTGCCGACGTCTCCACCACTGACAGTCACCGATGGACGCCGCTGCACGGTGCTTCGCAGAATGGACACCAGGTGGTGGCACGCCTACTACTGGGTAAAGGTGCCGATATCTCCGCGGCCGATGACTACGGCGCAACGCCACTGCGTCTTGCTTCGTACCACGGAAAGAAGGCGATGGTCCGGTTGCTTCTGGACATGGGAGCCGACCCCGAGTTGGGGAAAACAGCGCACGTAATGACATATGTATAGCCCTGAAACGAGTGTCATATATGACCTAACATGTGCTAACCTTAGCCAGGGATGAGGGTGAGACAGACGAGAAGCACAAGGCCTCACAACTCTCTACTACATATTTCTCATTCTCTCATTTCTATCTGTACAATGGTTATGTATACACACGGTTCTCCCCATCACATTTTGTTGGAGGTCCAGTATGGATATCACGTGATCACAGGGTAGGGTTCATTGTGACTGCTAGCCTGTAATTCCTCTATAGCTATATGTCATCTCAGACTCAGACAATCAATCGTCTCAACAGGTTCGCTACAGTATATTTCAACACGTCGCCTAGAAAAACGAACACAAAACAGTAGCATGGGTATATCAATAGCAGTACGACTACCTTTCCAGTCCTGATGCCTCTCACTACAACGGGTCCTGATATGATTTTTTGAACTCCTCATGGGGCTGCTGAGATTTCCCCTGTTTCATAATCGGGGATTAATTGTAGTCCTCGATATATATCTATTTCAATTGCTTCCTCGGAGTTCGATGGTGACTAATATAATGAAGTTTGGGCTAAAGTGTGGGCGTTTTCAGAAGGTGTAGCTCACGGACAACGTGTCATAATTGATTGGATGCATTGATATGGGTTACTTTGGATTACTTGGTTGGGAACCTTGCTCTAATATTACCATCGACTAATTTTGGTCGCATATTTATTGAAAATACGGAAGTATCAACATTTCTCTTACTAATATTTGTACCTTTCTTTTTATTCTCCATAAGTATGGAAGGTCTTTGCGGATAAGAATAATGTGGTGTGTTAATACTTTCGTTATCTGTTATCTTTAGATGTCTAGAAAGTTCCGGTTAGAACTTGTCTAGAATCTTTCTTTTTGTTCCGTTGGAAAGGGATTTATCAGCACTTATCTTTTAGAACGCGCCTAGATTGTTCTAAAGGTTTCCTTACAGTTCTTGTTTATAATTATGTACAGTTGAAGAGTTTTTCTTTACTGTTTTAGGATATTGGTCCGCGACCGTGGTCACAGACAATCACTCCTTATTTTATGTATATAGATACTGTTTCTCCGGTTAGAGAACAGTTCTTTAGACTTGCTCTGACATCGATAAGAATATAGTAATATCTTCTCGATACTTCCTCCTTCAGTATTATATGATCTTGTTTCGAACACTTCCTTACTTTGTTACTTTTATCATACTATTGCTTCGAATTCTCTTCATTAGATTTTAACTGATCTATCTGTACTTTCGCACCTTATTCTATTAATATTGTCGTGGTTGCTGATTGACGGGGAGAATACGAAGTATATTTGTACACAAATATTCTAGAGACTGATTATCGGTGTTACCCGAAGTATCAATTAAAACTGTGGCTCTATAATTGGAGGAAACTGTTGATCTGCAAGTTACTATTTGAATTCAAGGCTTCGGTTTTAGACTAATTGCTTCTAGATACAAAATAATCATACACTTCCAGGGTAGCAATTAGCCAGACCCTACGGTACACATTTTTGGTGTGGCAAAGTGTAAAGTAAACTACCGTGGTGTGAGATATGATGTAAAATAGATGATGTGGTGTAAGTGTTGTTTAGATTTTGTTTAATTCTCACCATAATCCCACAACACCAATCATGGTGGCATAACTTTGTCAGTAGTGGCAATACCACCAGAGCTTTGCCACTACAGATGGAGTGTAAATCACACTCTTGTGTGAGTGATAATATATGCAGCGTATAAATCACACTCTGGTATGAGTGATACTTCATGCAGAGTTTACATTACACGACAGCAGTGTAAATTGCACTACATATCGAGAGCGATCTCATGTAGATCTCTGTGCAACTATTGTGACGTTTCAATTTGGCGTTGAGGTTTTCAAAGCAGCCGGACAGTTGTGTTTTTTAGAGGTACAGTTTCGGGTCATTGAATTTTCCAGCTTACAATTTTGACCGCAATCATTCTTGAAATTCTATGTACATGCGGATGCGGTATGGAGGTGCACAATGATGATGACGATGGTGGTGATGGTGGAGGTGGTAGTGGTAGTGGTGATTTTGATGATGGTGATTGCGGTAGTGCGTTGTACGGTAAGGATCACTGAGTCACCCAAGTTCTTGCAACATGCCATGACCATGACTAGACTCCAAATCTTATCCCCCTGACAACCAGACAGACAGAGAATTGAGCGGCAAGATAATGGGATTGAAGCAACATATCGTGTAAATCACACATAAATTTCGTGTAATTTACACAATATTACTGTGTAAATCGGATAACGTCATCAATTGGCTAGTTATATTGGGTGTCATGGCTCAATAAGATCTCTCGATGAATGGCAATACAGCTGCCACTTCAAATGCAACCGCGATTTGTCGTGACATTGCCACTAGACCTGATGAACTGTAGGGCAGATGGACCGATAATGAAGCGCGGGCCCGCTTGCACGACCATGGAATTGAAACGGAAATTACTTGGATCACCCGGCACTCCGGTATCCCCAGAAACGAAGAAGGTAATTAGGAGGTAAACGAGACCCGTGAGTGTCATGGAAGTATAGTATTGGAGCATGCGTACATATCCGCCCCAAACAGATCGAATGGGATCTCCAAACGCATAGTAGTCGCAAAACTATAGTGGGAGGATGGGCGGTACCGCCAAGCACTACAGCTATCACAGGCCTCCCTCTAGTCTGGCCCGTCCGCCCAAGGCGTTGTGTTGAGGTCAATCGAGTACCAATAGAGATATTGAATTGACTATCGTACAAAAGTGATTGTCTAAAGAGCAAAGAGAGAGAAAGACAGGCAAATATATATGGGAAAGAAGAGGGCATACTCGGCGAAGCCGAGTATCACATCCGGAGACCGATGCCGAGCATCACTGCCGGGGCTAGACCTACACTTCAGCATGGGGGCCGCAAGCCACCGGCCTCAGCCCGCAGCTTTAGGCCGAAAGCCACACAAGCCATCGGGTCAAATCCCGTGTCAACACGTTGCCCCAGACCGGACAAAAGTTTTCGGGGCTTAAGATTTTAGGACTGGCGGACCAGTGCACTCCATGACAAGTCTACAGGACTGCGCCAAAGTACATCAATTGGCCCCCACACAGAAATTGATATTCAATTGAATGATGCTTAAATCCCCGATACAGTACATGTTCATCTTGGCTGAGGATTTGTTCTGGAATATTGTATCCCGGAACTCTCATTCTCGAGGCGGATATACTATATCCAACCCTTGTCAAGACTACAGTCATCTGAACCGGGCCCTGGTCCAGCGGATTCTTGCCCGGGACGAACGAGTCCCTCCATACTCATGCCCCATACAGGACGACGATGTCGGGCCCGAAGGACTGTCGTTCGGACGAACGGCTGGGAACCCTGGACTGTCAGAGCGGGAAGGCCCACCACAAGAGGAATATAAAAGACCCTCACTACACAACATTACCAGCGAGAATTTCTCCAGCCTGGTCAAACTTCCGGAGGGAGACTAATTGGGAAGTACCGTACTCTAGCTGTAGTGAATTCATTATAATTAAAACAAAAACAATAGAATTTTACGCCATAGTCACAAACTACCGCATGTAATATCACGACAATAACAAAATGGTCCCATCCCTTGCCATGGACTCCTACTGATTACTATATGAAACTTTGGCGGTTACTGCTGAGATAATCGTTCTTCAAATACTTTGGCGCATAACCGAAATCTGAACTGCAACCTTTTTCTTATTTTTCCTGGTTAGAGAAACTTCCACTGCAGTCCAGGCGACCGACCAACAGCGTCAGCCAATGCCAGTTGCCTGATAGAGTTCACCACTTCCAAAGCAGTTCCGCTGTATTAATCCCTAGCCCTTTAACAGCCTAGCCATCTGACGACATATCTTAGTTACTAATCAATAAAATTCAATCGATATCAGAATGAACCAACCCGTTAGCTTGAGCTATTCATCATTTGGCGGGATACCCGAGCTCTCGACTCCACGACTTGTACCGCCAGTTCTTGCGCCTCCTCCCATCGCCCCTGATTCCTGTATGTAAGCGCGAGGTTATCCATACTGGTCAATGTAGAGGGATGCTCTTCGCCGAGAACCCTCTTGAACATCTCCATGACTTTCACCTCCAGCTTCTCGGCCTCATTCATCCGCCCCTCAGTCCTATATGTGGATGCCAGGTTGCCCATGCTGATCAAGGTATCTGGATGCTCGGGGCCGAGTACCCTCTTGAAGGTATCCATGACCTGCACTTCTAACGCCTCGGCTTCTTTGCATCGCCTCTGCTTCCAGAATGTCGTTGCGAGATTACCCATACTTTTCAAGGTGTCTGGGTGCTCTTGGCCGAGTACTCGCTTTCTGGTCACCATAACATGCATATCTAGTTCCTCGGCCTCGTTCCAACGCCCTTGGTATCTATAAGTCGTTGCGAGATTGTACATACCGGCCAAGGTATCAGGGTGTTCATTCCCGAGTACTCTCTTTCCCATGTCTGTGACCGGTATCAGTAGCCCCTCGGCCTCTTTCCATCGTCTCTGCTCCGTGTATATCATTGCGAGGTTATTCATGCTGGTCAAGGTATAAGGATGCTCTCGGCCATGTACCCTCTTTGCCGCCTCCATGACATGCACATAAAGCACTTCGGCCTTTTTCCATCGCCCCTGATGCAGGAATGTCGTCGCGAGGTTGCCCATGCTGGTCAAGGTATCTGGGTGCTCTTTGCCGAGTACCCTATTCGTCGTTTGGATGACCTGCACCTGCAGCTCCTCTGCTTCCTTCCATCGCCCCTGGTTTTTGTATATTAATGCCAGGCTTCCCATACTGCGCAATGTAGACGGATGACTTTGGCCAAGCACTCTCTTTTTCGTCTTCATGACTTGCATATCCAGTTCCTCAGCCTCATTCCATCGCCCCTGGTACTTGTATACTGATGCGAGCTTTCCCATACTGGCCAAGGTGACAGGATTCTCCTGGCCGAGTACTAGCTTTCCGGTATTGGTGACTTGCACCTCCAGCTGCTCAGCCTCCTTCCATCGCCCCTGCTTGCCGTATGCCCATGCAAGGTTACCCATGCTGGTTAAGGAAGAAGGATGATCTTTGCCGAGTACCCGCTTTCTCGTCTCCATAACCTTCATCAACAGTTCCTCTGCCTTGCTCCATTGCCCCTGCCTACAGTATGTCGTTGCAACCCTGTTCATTATGTTTAAGGTAGAAGGATGTTCTTCGCCGAATTTTCTCCTTGCTATCTGTATAGCCCGGGCATCCAGCACCTCAGCCTCCTTCCATCGCCCCTGGTTGATATATGTCAATGCCAAGCTGTTCCTGATTGATTCAGTCACGGAGCTCTGTACCCCATGCGTACTTTCGCTATCCTGGAGAAGTTCTTCCTGTAATGTTTGTGCTTCTCGCCATTCTCCCAGTCGGTAGTGCGATTTGAATACACGAAGAACAGAAACAACGTAATATGGATGATTAATTCCGTATATTGCAATTTGGTCTCTGATCCGCAACCGCAGCGCCTTCGATTCACGAATTTCTCCCAATTCATCTAGTAGATCTCCGATGATAGTGTACAACGCCAATGGTATGAAGTGCAGCTCTCCAAATTCTCGCACCATATCGCTAATTTCTCTTTCGTACTCTTCGCGAGCTTCTTTTAGCTTGTTTAGTCCAGTTGTTCGATATTCGTGGACAATGTTGATTTTATTCTGTCTATATAGGTTGCGCATTCGTTGGCTTTTCCATCTTGCCGGTTGTACCGCTACTTTTTCAAGCTTGAGATCCTCGGGTTGTTTGTCACTTCTTGCTAGCCAAATGCGACATTTATTGACATCTGACTTGGCTCCGAATCCTATTTGATAACAGAAGGCAACCTGAAATGCTATGTGAGGAGCAAATGGCTGACTTTTGTTTATAAAGTAGCTGTTTTCGAGACTATCCCTAATTTGAGTCCGCACACGATAGTCGACAACCATGAAGTCGCCAAGGTCTTTGGCAAGCTTTTATTATACTTAGTTAAGTTTTCTAATAAATGTGGAACTCTGTTGATAATTACCCGATACTTTGCATGCATTGGGAACTTCGTCAGTGGCTCAAATGGTGTTACGGTATTGGGTTGCTGCCTAGTCCTGACCTTAGTGAATGCATACTCTTAATGCCCAAACTAGACTCTCTCCCAAAATTCGCACAACAGCGACAGCAGGGAGTATAGGCATGAAAGGAAGGAGTACCCTGTGCTCAATAGGATTCAGACTCACCGTTCTTCGCAAAGAAGACCAACTAGTTTTTCAACATCAGACGTCCGCTTTTCGGGGTTAAGCGACAAAGTCAAGTGGAAAAACTCTTTTAGTGAAATCCTATTTTCGGCGTGTTGGCACGGGATTTGGCCCGATGGCTTGTGTGGCTTTCGGCCTAACGCTGCGGGCATTGGCTTACGGCCCCCATTGGCCTCGCCTGCCCCCACCAGCCTCGCTTGCCCCCACCAGCCTCGCCTGCCCCCATGCTGAGGAGTAGGGCTAGCCCCGGCAGTGATGCCCGGCATTGGTCTCCGGATGTGATACTCGGCTTCGCCGAGTATGCTCTCTCCTTTCCCATATATATTCGCCTGTCTTTCTCTCTTTTTGCTCTTCAGACAATCACTTTTGTACGATAGTCAATTCAATATCTCTATTCGTACTCGATTGATCTCAACACGGCGCTCAATCCCACCGGTGGGATCGAGTCTAGAAGTTCATTCGCAATGCAATCCAGCTGATCATTATCTTTGAGCTGCTCGAGCGATGTGAAGGCGCCGGCGGACGCTTCAAAGGTGAATTCTTCACTAGTCTGCGCAAGACCGACACTCCCAAACAGGATCCAAAGACAGAGCATACCAAAAGAGTAGATGTCTGTCTTTCTGGCTTCAGCGACTGTGAATTGCCCAAAGTGATGCTCGGGAGCATTCCAAGGTCTTGACTTCGGCAGAAGAACCCGTCCTGCCTCACCTGTGGCCAGAGTGGAGTACCCGAAGTCGGCCACCTTCACTATAGTTTTTCCGGTGGAATCCATGTAGACCAGAACATTTTGTGGTTTGATATCGCCATGAATCACACCTGCGGCCATATTAAACCTCTAATGCTCGAAGTCTGTTTAAAATTACTAACCATAAGCATGCAAGGTCGTGATGGCACTCCCAATGTCGGCACAGATTGTGAGCCTGTCGTTGGCACACATGTTCTGGCCTTCACATACATTCATGAACTGTTGTAGATCCCACGCTGCCTTTTCAAAGACTAAAACAGGGATGGCTTTCTGAGTTTTGTGCTTAATTTCCCAACATATCCCCTCGAGGTTGACTATATTTGGGTGGTTTTGAATCGGGGGTTGACTCAAAATCAGTATCTCTGATATCAAAGGTAAAAATGTCCTGTCCAAATCTCCGGAATCTGAATCTCCATCTTCATGGAACCGTTTGAATGCAAGGGGCATGTCTGGGTTGAATGCAGACTGGCTTATTATGCCAGAGCCACCTTTACCTATATCATCGAGCGCAGGCTGCCAAGTAATGGGGAGGATGTCGACATCGGATTTTTGGACAATTGAAAGAAATGCGATCAGATCGCTTTCAATGTTGGTGGGGTTCGTCGAGATGGCCGAGTAGCGGGTAAACATCCCATCGGAATGTGACACAAGGGCGGAGTTGCGCGTTGAAAACATGACTTAACAAGTAGAACGAAGGCGAAGTAATGATGCGTAGTCTGGTAAACCTATAAATTAATTAGGGACTCCTTACAAGAAAGGTAAAGTACGTATGTGATATAAAAAAGGTACATACCGAACGATTGACCTCAAGTTCGTAGCGCAGCTCAACCTAAGCTGCGACCCAACCTATGTATTAATAAACACATTCGATGAGGCTCAAACGGAGGTCGAAACATCCGTGGGTTGTGTGTAACAAAAATAGCTCACTATAAGTGCAATCAGTTGACAAGTCCGATGCATCATGTGGGCACTGCAGCACTATCCTGATATATGCAAGTGATTATCTCATGCATATGCAAGTGGGCAACAGATATAAGTTGGACAAAAGAAACTAATCTGTTTCACATGCTGGGTAGTTGCGATCATAGCATTTCATTCACATGCCAAAGAGGGTTGGCCGCTGCTGCAATTTGAATCTGTACTAGCAACATTGCGTATTTAAAATTGAGAATCGTTTAGCATATGGTGTGTTGCACCACGCACACGCATGTGGTGGTCCGGGAATCGTTTCCGTTCGCAGCCGCTCGAGGGTAGCGCCACACAGTCGCCGATCTACCGTATGATCTGAAAATACCTTTGTTGACTCGGGTTTAGCCCGGTGGCTTCCTTGGCATCTGGAGCTGGAGGACTCGAGCCGAAGGCTCTCTGACAGGTGGCTTACAGCGCCATCAGCCCCGTGCCGAGGAGGCCCAGTGTAGGTAGTGATACTTGGCATCCACGAGTATCGTGTCTTCTTTCTTTTAAATATATTTACCTCTCTCTTTCATTGTACGGTAGACCATCACTTTGTACGAATTAATTTAATATCTCTGCTTCATACTCGATTGATCTCGACAACTTTCGCCTATGGAGAAACACAACCAAATGCAAAATTTTTAACACAGACCCGGCGGTCGTTCGGTAATCGAGATTTATGCATGATCTCATTTGTCACACACAATGATGGGGCCACAACTCTCAACAAACACCTTTTTCCATCTAGGAATAGAATCTTACTGTACCGGTCATAAAGAACGAAACGGAAATACCTATGTAGAAGTAAGCAAGTTCGAACAGAGTAAAGATAACTGCCTGGCGAATACGGCTGGAGCATTGCAGGATCTATGAGTCAATTATTTCAATACTAATACGTTTTGTTGTAACTGAATAATGGATACCCAAGAGCCCAGTGGTACTGTTTCTTCATCATTCGCCGTAACCGCCAATATGAAAAATTTCATGTACTTCATAAGCGGTCACTCGCACTGAATACATTTTTATATGTTGAAAATGTACTATAATGATAAATTCTGTTAATCTGTCTAAAGGTAGAATCTATGCAACCTGGAACTCTGCATCCTCATGGTAAGAAAGGCTCTTACTTTAGTTGAGCATCGGAAAGCATGGCAAAAAAGCGTAAGTGAGATATCGTGGGCGCCCTTTTCCATTTTATATAGTTCCTCCACACCAGCTTGGTGTATTCGCCAATAGGGTTGTCCGCAAAAACATAAAACCAATTACATAGTCATAGGTCGTCTTTACTGCTTTGCACATTGATTAATCTTCGGGGCCTGACTGAGCCGAGTCAATCTCAAGCCGGGAACTGGCACAGGAGCTTAACTATACCGCATCAGAAGCTTTCGAATTATCCCCTGTTCGACAGCCAGAATTCCCGCTTGCTAGCCGGAATTATTCACACGTAGCACCGTTAACATTTGCTAGGCCCCTGGTCACCCTGAACATGTTCTAGGGTTTCCAGCCTCGCCATGGGAAGCCCTAGGCGAAGCGAAAGGTACTGGCCTTAAAAGACGCTAGCCTAGATAGACAATGGAGAACCCTGCTTATATGCAACGAGAGTCCCGATTTCACGTCGGCTGGCGAGTGGAGAGTGACGAGTGGTGGGTAGTAAGAGCGAGAATTTATTGGAACGGTTTTTGAGTACGTAGTCATGTACCCTCAGGTTGGGGTGGAACGAGAAGCCGCTGGAGTGTAAATTCGGTCTATGACTACGTGTCATCTTAGAGTTAGATAGTCATGTCAACAAGAGAGGTTCAGTCAAGAGAGGTTCAGTCAAGAGAGGTTCAGTCAAGAGAGGTTCCATACAATAGGCACCTCCCAATATATTTGTCTACAGGTTTTACTGGGTGACTCTTAGAGACCTCTCTAGACTTCATTTTCGACCTTACAGCAACCGTGCATCTAGACATTCGCGACTGTGAGGGGCTCTAACGAGACCACTGGCAAATGTGCGCCTTAAGCCAACCGTGCCGCCAAATATTTACTCACCGTTCCCCCATTACACCTCGTTTGTAACCTAGAGTTGCCTTGGACTTCTCCCTATTTTTCCTGCCGTCCTCTCACTTTATCCAGAATTCCATTATACTTCCCTACAGGAGAGAGACTCGAGAGAGACTCAAGATATATATAAAAGCCTAGCTCCCGATAATCTGTCCTGGGTGTAGATTATCCCCTAATATGACATTTGAGACAAGAATTTCCCGGACTAGGGGACGTTTGGTGTTACATATGTACCTAGATATTGGGTCTCAGTGTCTGTTACTGCTCTGTATAATGTTATAGTTTGTATGAAGATGGAGGCCTGAATGAGAATATGACGTGTGTCATGATCATGGTAATACGTCTCATATCAGATAATTCTATACGCGTACGCATATGGGAGACTGTACATATATGAGCCTTTGGCCTTGATAGATTCATCAATCAATCAGTCAATCAACCACACAAAGTAACAGCAGCATCAGCATATAAGCCGAGTGATGGATCCATGATGCGAAGATGGCCTGGTGATTTGGTCGAGCCTGTCCGTCGCATGATGGAGCTCCTCCAGTGGTCTCAGAAGTTGGTGAAGGTGTTGCGTGGATGTTAACTGTACTGTTTTCGTGATTAATGAGGTAATTATGGAAGAGAAAACTCCCAGCAACACAGCGGCACTCGCCGCTAGGGTCTGACAGATCCCCGATCCGGGCGCCAGTTGTGTCTTCTCATGCTCTGCTCTGGACTAGGTTTATGGGCCCGAGAAAATTGGCCGGTGCCCGGACTATTGGGAACCGTAAACAGTCTTGTTTACCTTACTCCTGAACTCTCTGCCCCCCTTTACCATCTTTTCATAATTCTCTGCAGCATATAGCAACCTCTTCCTAGGTCCTACTCGAAGTAATGGTTTATACCCACGTAATCACCTGATAATGCCCACCAAAACCACCTAGCAAAGGAGAGTCTATATTGACGTCAGTGCTTCAGCTTCACCGGACAGGGTGTAGTTACGAACAGCTGTAATGTGTAATGCGGCGGATTCCACGCGGGTAAATCTTAACACTCCTGACCAGGGGTTGCTAACTAGCGATTACGATTGCATTGCATTTTGTACAATTTCTATTGAATGCCACTGAGAAAGGAATTCCTCAGACATACATATTTAGGGTCATAATTTACATCGAGTGTGTCATACACACATTCATTCATTGTGGATCATACACACTTTCGTGCATTGTGGATCAGCTGTATCTCAGCTGGATCTTGCTGCTCATCCCCAATTGGAACTCTATTTCCCTATTATACTCAGTGTCCCCAACCGGCCGGGCTGACCTACAGTCACCTGCAGGTTTACCTACAGTCTAGGCCGGGCATCGGTTGACAGAAAGCCGGCCGGCCAGGCATGGAATACGAAATGACTGCGGGCATGCACTCACCTATGGGCACCGGCAGGTTACCTGTCAGGCCTGCATAAGTATCCAGGTTACCTGCGAAGCCTGCATACTAATCCAGGGACCTGTAGGTACCGGTAGGTTACCTGTCAGGCCTGCATACTAATCCAGGGACCTGTAGGTACCGGTAGGTTACCTGTCAGGCCTGCATACGGATTCAGATACCTGTAGGCACCGGCAGGTTACCTGTCAGGCCTGCATACGAATTCAGATACCTGTA
>Ga0307514_10001005_pt1 | contig 41316 bp, 31 predicted proteins | sample 16_EM_MG_FD_203088 | JGI IMG/M metagenome (GOLD analysis project Ga0307514, IMG submission 203088) | Populus trichocarpa ectomycorrhiza microbial communities from riparian zone in the Pacific Northwest, United States - 16_EM | ecosystem: Host-associated > Plants > Roots > Unclassified | place...
CGACCTCCTCCATACAATGCAGATCGGCATGCTTGACCACCTCCAGAAGTGGATTTTCCACTTCATGAAGACGCACGAACGGCTCGACAAGTACAATGCAATCTGGTTATCCGTGCCTGCTTACCATGACCTCACACCAAAAAATAAGTCATATGAGGAAGTTTCTCAATGGAATGGGAAGGAGATGAAGGAAATGAGCCGGTACCTGTTTGGAGTTGTAACCCAGTCTCTACGAGATGGAAACCCCACACAGCGTCCCATTTTTAATCGCGCAATTGAGTGCACATGGCCATTGTTAGAATTCCATATGTATGCTCGATATAAATCTCACGATGATGCAACATTGAGCTACATGGAGGACGCCTTGCATCGTTTTCACACCTTGAAAGATGTGTTCTTACTCGGGAGAGCCGGCAAAAAGGCAAAGGCCAAAGCCAATGCCCTGAGAATAGAACTCGTGAAGAAGCGAAAGGTAGACGATTAAACAAATGCTGATACTTGGACGCCATCCAACAAGCGGCGCAAAATGAATGCCTGGCGGGATTATATTAGCCACAAGATAGATGTTTCCAAGGAGTTAGATGCCGACTTCAACTTTCCGAAGATGCACTTGATGTCTCATTCAGCCGAACAGGTTCGTCGATACGGAGCGTTGCAACAGTATTCTGCCGAGAGACATGAACAAGCTCATAAAACGAACCTCAAGGACGGTTGGAACGCCTCCAATCACAATCTCAACTACCTGCCACAAGTAATCACCTTTCAGCGTTGCATCCTCTGGTTCGAAATCAGAGAGCTCAATCTCCAAGCCCTCGCTCAGCGTCGGGAGAACAGCGCTGCCACCTGCAAAGTCCTCCCTTTCGGTGCTGATCTGGCTGCCCCCCAGAGCTCCCAGTCATATGCGAAGCCCGAATTCATTGGACCCCACAACCGCCGTGATGGAAAGCATCCTGATGCTATGATCAAACAATTCAGAGCATTACTCGACAGTACGCAAGACGGAACGCACCGCGCGGCAATCTACAGCGGCACGCGGGAGTTTATAAAGCATAAGAGTCGTAACAAGACGTATATATTGGATGAACAACTGCATGCAATGGAGCTCTGTATTTACCATGGAATTAAGGTTCAAGTTGAGGGTTTAGAAGGTGAATGTATATCTCAGATGTGTTGATGCAGAGGAAGCCAGAGCTGGCGCGGCGGGGATCGACGGAATGACTGGGTGTTGGTAAAGCAACGCCCGGGGATGTGTTATGGAGCGCGGAATGGGCGTCTCCTGTGGCAACTGCAACGACTATTCAAAATCAAGCTCCAAAACGAGGATGGAGCTTTTGTTGAGTACTGGTTAATCCTGGCGCTCACCACAATACCGTAAAACTCAGGTAACTTTGATCCCGTCTCGAAATTTGTACCAGTGAGAAACGCACCGGCAGCCGTTGCTTTGCAAGTTTTCAGCGTGGGAAACATCGTCGGCTGCGTGCACATAATTCCAGAGATAGCTACTGGTAGTAAGACAGGAGACGGACGAAACGAGCGATGGATTGTCAATAGCCACATAGATCTGGCGACTTGGAATGATGTGTATAATTAGTAAAGAGAGAATTGCATTTTGCGCGCAGGTTGAAGGAACACGAGGAGAGATTTTCGCAGCGTCACCCATCGCCTTGCAATCTCGTATAATTAGTAAAGAGAGAATTGCATTTTGCGCGCAGGTAGAAGGAATGCGAGGAGATATTTTGGCAGCGTCACCCATCGCATTGCAATCCCTTATAATTAGTAAAGAGAGAATTGCATTTTGTGCACAGGTAGAAGGAACGTGAGGAGAGATTTTCGCAGTGTCACCCATCGCATTGCAATTCCGATTCAAGCGCATACCCAATGAACCCATTCCGACGTATAGTCACAGTTGGCCACAACGCCAGAGTGTTCGTTTAAAATAGGAGACCAACAGAGTAAGACGAAACGGTGAAACAGCGATCGGAGGGTGATATGCAACGCGACGCGTGGTATGGAGGCCGGGCGCGGAGTAATCCCCCACAGGGGTGTTTCTGACGGCTCTGATGGAGCACGTCCACTCTGACGGAGCCATTCCGCCTGGATGGAAATATTTTGTGCTGATGCATTACCTCCCTCAGCATGAATGGAGGGGTAACTTAAGATGCAAAGGATACTGGAAGAAAACACAGCTCACAGTGCAGCACCTGGAGAGTCTTGCACATAAGCAAAATGTAGATCAGTCCGAAAGCCACACGCAAACCTCCCAGACACTCCTGTAGCTCTCACCAGTCCTTCTAAATACATCCAGATGCTCCCAGGCCCCCCTGAAGCTTAGCAAAGTGCTCCCACACTCTCCAAGAGCATTCTTAGATGCTCCTGAAGGCACCTGCAGTTATGGATATGCATTCATGACACTACGAGATTTGACTATTATGATTGTCAAATTTTGAAGCAGGTGAGACCCCCGCGCTGGTCTGTGGGAGACTTCAAGAGCAGCTCTTTGGGAGACTTGTTACTGTATTCTCAACGCAGCAGTTCTTAAGGTTCCATAAGCACAAGGCATGTCATCGATGATATTTGTTCTTGTTACAGTCACAAGATTCGCTACCTCATACTATGGCATGCATTATTTAAGTATCTCTATATATATACATATGGTCAATCTGGCCACAGATGGTAGTCAAGCATAATTGGAGGAGAACCTGGAGACGCCCATCGAAAACGCCTAGAGATGCACATGGACGCTGCGATCTATTGGCCTGAGAGATGCACTTGGAGGTCATGATTGAGCGAGTTCGGAGATGCACTTGGAGGACAGGATCCAGGGAACTCAGAGATACACTCTGAGGCCGTGATTGAGTCAGTGTGTAGATGCAATTAAAGACCAAGAGTGAGTGAACTGAGAGACAAACACCGAGGCCGTGATCGAGTGAATTTGGAGATGCAATTAAAGGCTGAGATCCAGTGAACTCAGAGATGCACTTGGAGGCCATGATCGATCGAGGTTGGAGATGCAATTGGCGACCGAGATAGAGTGAACTCAGAGATGCACCGAGAGGCCGTGATCGTGCGAGTTTGGACATGTCCTGGGAGGCCGTCATCAAGCAAGTATGGACATGCACTTGGAGGCCAAGATCGAGTGATCTCAGAGATGCACTTGGTGACCGTTATTGAGTGAGTTTAGACATGCACATGGAGGCCGAAATCGAGGGAACTTAGAGATTCACTTTGAGGCTGTATTCCACCGTGTTTGGGGATGCGCCTGCAGGCAATGATCCAGCGGGATTGGAGGAGTACCTGTAGGCGGTCGATCTAGAGGGAGACGCGACTGCAGCTGATACTCAATTCATTGGTTAACTTGTAATTGTGACAAAGTGGAGAGACGAGTACAACAACATCCGCCCAGAGATGAGAGACTGGCTTGGACTGGGAGACTGTTGATCTTGGGATGACCCCATACTTGGTGTATGCTGTACTCGGTGTTAACTCATGGTTATGTCATTGAGGGATAGAGAGTGATGACTTAACTTCGTGTTCTTAGGTGATGATAGAGTTGAGCACAAGAAAAAGAGAGATCAGAGGAGATGGGGGAATTCATCATGAGAAACTGGGATGTTGAGAATTTGGTGAGGGAGTCAACTGACAGTCCCCAATACAGCAGGTGCGAGTCCCGATCCGGCAGCTGATAACACCGATACAAGGACTTCTAAACCCAATCAGGCAAGTCGTACCTCAGATTTCTCATAGCCACTCTTATCCTCCATATCGTTCTCATCTTCATCCCCCATCTCTCTCTTTCCCATCCACAACTCTACCATCATCGCAAGAACACAAAGTATACTCATCCCTCTCCATCTCTCCATACCATCATCATGAGTTAACACTGAGTGCAGCATACACCGAGTGCAGCATATACCAAGTATAGCATACACCTAAAATTGTCTGTTGTCCTTTCATTCTCACAATTTTGAGTTGACCCCTGGATATGGCTTCAGCTTCCGGTGTACCTCCCAACCGATCGACCGCCACCAGCCAGTTCTCCTTAAGAGCTTCAACAGTAAAGCCACCTTGTCACATTCCCACAGTTTGAAGTTAACTAACTGAGGAATATAGTCTCAGCACCTGGCGCGTCTCTCATCGACTGCCTCCAGATCTGCCACCTCCAGATACTACTATAATCTCCCTCGATTATAGCCTGCTTCAAGTGCATCTCCAAACTCACTTGATCACAGCCTCGGGGTGCATCGCCTGGTTCACTTGATCATGGAGTCCATGTGCATCTCGAAACTAGCTCAATCACGGCCCCGGTGTGTATCTCTGAGTTCACTTAATCTCTGTCTCCAATTGCATCTCCAATCTCGCTTAATCCCGGCCTCAAAGTGCATCTCCAAACCCACTCAATCACGGCCTCCTAGTGCATCTCCAACCTTGCTCAATTACGGCATCCGAGTGCATCTCTGAGTTCACTCAATCTCGGTCAGCAATTGCATCTTCTAACTCCCTCGATCACGGCCTCAAAGTGTATCTCTGACTTCACTCAATCTCAGTCCCCAATTGCATATCCAAACTCGCTCGATCACGGCCTTAAAGTGCATCTGTCAGTCAACTTGACCTCGGCCTCAAAGGTTATGTCGAAACTCCCTCAATCACGACCTCCCACTACGGCTCTGAGTTCACTCAATGTCAATCTCCGATTGCATTTCCAAACTCGCTCAATCACCGCCCCGGAGTGTATCCCTGTGTTCACTCGATCATCTTATTCAGGTACACCTTGAATTGCTCTCAGGCACCGTCTGCAGCCAGTCCAGATATACTGTGTGTAGATGGGTAGCTATATAGATACATAGATAGATGAGAATACAACCTGAATACATGAGTTTTAAAAATCATTGAACGATAAGTAGTAGCTATGATTTCCAGGCGCACCAGCAGCATTCCCAGAGAAGATGATGTGTTTCCCAAACTGCTCTACTGTGATTCAAGGAGCTTCCAGACATGTCGCTGCCTCTCCCAGCTGGGTTGCCAGCGCCCCCAGGTGCTCCCAAGCTTGTCGTTGGTGCTCCCAGGCTTTCCACCGCCGTTCCCAGGGACTCTGTTGGCCAGCAGGAATGCCCTCCCAGGGTATGATACTCTCCTGAAATTGATGCATCTAAGTTTACACTCCACAATGTCTCAGACACTCCTGGAGGCTTCGGGAGACTAAAATACATTTTGCTGATGTCAGTGTAGTAAATGAATATGTAACTCTTGAATGTATAGTATAATCCATTTATTGCAGTATATAGTACAAGCGCTACAGTTGCATTACAGTAATAATTGAGTTATGCAATCGGTATATTACAGGTTTATTATTGTGGTTTACCGAGAACAGCTCTGGGGTGTTTCACATATTTGGTGTTATTGGTGTTATGGGAGGTTATGGTATGCGATATTGTCTGTGGTAGATAACACTGTAACAAAATATGCTTTTCCTGACATATGTATGCCTATGACACACAGGCATTGGTACACATGCAGAGAATCTGGCAGCATTTGGAAGAAGTGGCATGGCTGATCAGAGTTGCTGAGTTGTTCAGTTATGACTTCCAAACTATTTTACATTTTGCTAATACATGACAAACTTCACTCCACCTAAAGCATTGCTTTTGCAAATGTTGCTCTCTCAGACTGGCTATTGAGGTGATAACCAAGGAGGCTTTCAAGCAGCCATTCTGGAAGGCTGTACAGTTGGCTCACAGTTGCCAGCATATTCACATGCAGACTTACAGTGACATTGTGTACCATAGTGGTATATACACAATAACTGCCAGCTTCATAGACTACTATATATTTATCACTGTTTAGCCACTATATTCAATACGTGGTGCCCACAAGCAAAAGTTTACGAATTGTGTCTAGATGAGTTTCAGCCGCACATTATGCAGGAGTTCACGTGATGAATGCTACAACCTGCTCATGTACACTTAGCTCTGGCTGTTATTGATTTGCGCATTTGCTAATGTCTGCAGCAATTGCCACTAAATCTATTTAAAGAGTAGCTAGTAGCAGTAAAGAAGATTTTACAGTATTATGATGACTTCTATTTCCAATTACTGACTTCACTCCCACTGTTAGGGGTTCATCTTAGCAGTGGTAATCATATATGGTGGATTGCAGTGAGTATATCTGAAGCCAACTGATAGAGGATGTATAACAATGGCTTTACGTGGGTTATTGCATGTATGCTAGTCATGTGATAGTCAACAAAATTATACTTGAGCAACATGTTGATTAATTAAGGATTATCTCCATATGTCTCAGCTGATTCAAATATAATGTTGGAATTAACTTGTGATAACCAAATGTGTACTTATGTAATATTAATGGTAAACATTACTATCAAGCACAGTAACTATATTATGTCGAGTCACAGAACATACAGTTAAGTTGCAATTACACAGAATGATATATACCGTAGACCTCATGCAATATGCAAGAAAGTGGAATGTTTGAGCACAGCTTCTGAAGAGGGTGAACACCCCAAGGTACTTCCAGGGTATCAAACTATACAGACTCAAGTATACTCAGTCTGAGTAATTAATTACATTGGCTGAAGAGAAGAAGCCAGCAGCAAATCAGCTCATCAGTTTGAGTTCATATACATCACAATACTAAATGTGTGTCATTCTCTATGTTGGAGGAGTATTGGTTTATCGCTGAATACATTTTGGCAGGAATTCCCAAATATCCAGATTATGGCAATGCTTTAAGATAATTGCAATAGGTACTGATAGACTACATGCTGGCAGAATATTCCAACTTCTGAATTGAATGGAAGTGAGATGTCAAAGCTGAAGTTATGGTCTGATACTTTATCTATTTGCTATTATGCAGAATATGGCCCAAATTATACAGTAGAAATAATTGTTTTACACTAGTTATTCATATACATGATAGCCCAAGGGATGTGTGGCCTGATTGGTAGAGAAGACTAGCAAAGACATAATGATATTGTAGTCAAAAGAGAGTTCCTATGAAGATTACTCCCAGGACCTGACTATAAAGAGATCACATTGTCCTGTAAATGACATGACCAAGCTGTAGTGGCCAACAGTCAGAAACCTACCAGTGAAGAAGAATCTAACATGTCATCGACTTTTTATCCTACTGATTGTTTATTTATACATCGGAAATTCTGTAATAGTCGTATTTGATAATTGCCATTTGTTAGGGGTTTTCCCTTAACAGCGATGATGGTACTTGCAATAGTTAAATGAATACATGTCACGGAGTTACTTTTGGTTTAGTCACGTAACATGCTTAAAACCTTTTCATGGCGTCACAAGTAGGCCAGTCTTATGTCCTTTAGCAGGAATACATAGGAGTCGCATGTAGATTGGAGAGGCTATTGCTCAGTGGATTCGCTTAAAATGATGCAGCTATATTGCCATAGCGGAGATACTCAGTATCAGCCAAGCGTATGGTTTCCAACCACATTCATCATTCCTGAAACTAGTGGGGCATGTCTTACAGGCACAGCAGTCGATAGTCAAGATGCTAGTATGAGAGATCTCTGGCTTATTGCCTTAGGTGATAAGTGTCGCCAGAACACTCCCCGGCCCAAGAGAATAGTCTCGGCCTAAACATGACGTGACTGAGGGAATTATGACGTTGGCTGATGATACGAGGCCTGAAGAAACCCTGCTCATTAGGTTGAGTTACTATGCATTGCAAAGTCATACTCGGATTCGATACGTGCTGACGTGTCAAGTTCTATGGTGGCATAGTGTCGGTTGGTCACCGATTAAATCTATGATGCAAGCCTATTAGCCTTAGGGTGAGGCATTGATTTGGGATAAGCACTGCCGACCAGGATGGCCAGATCCGCCAACTACTGATGCAAACTGATTGCGAGATGTCTAAGTTAAAGTTTCATCTGACACACTATCTGACATGATATGATGCGATGGATGGCCCGATCATAATCAGGAGAGTAACGCTTCAATACCTCATCTGCATGAATACGATAACCTACAGGGATGCGTGGCAAGTTATCACCAGACGCATGGCGTAACCGGGATAATGCTATCATGAGAACTGTAGTCATAGCGTCAAAGTATAGGTGTACACACCCTCGAAGACGACTATAATGAGATGGCATTGTTCCGGCAATGGGAAGAGAAGTATCAGCAGCAATCGACAGTCAACAGTCTGAACACCAAAGAAGATCTTGAAATATTATTAAGAATTCTGTCTATACTTTACCAAAATTACTTCACTCATACACACACATGACTGGGCCTTGTATGCCTGGACATCATTATTCACCTGCCGAGTATGCACTGCAACAGAGAGTTGAATCTTTGCGCAATCTTTGTTTTCTATTGGACGAGCACCATTTAACCCACATTTACCGGCTAGTTTTTCATTTCTGCAAATACGACAATATTGAATACCAGGTGTTGGGATGTCTCAACACCGGAGCATTACCATTCGAGGAGTTTTCCGAGGATTAGTTGTTCAACGAAGAAGCTTAATCTTCCTATAATTGGAAAATGGCTCTTGGGGGCGTTGGGATTTGGAAGCTCTTGCAAGATGAGTACAAGAGGTTGAGTCTCAGGAAGAGACACGGAGAAAAAGAGCAAATAGATAGTCAGTTGTACTTAATTCAATAAATGTTGTATTGATTATTGGGATTAAGCATCCCCGTAACAACATTTCCCCCCCTTGATAATTCCAGACTTTTAAATAAAACCAAATATCATTATATAGACCTTTGTGAAGCTATTAGATTACTTCAGAGAGAAGTAGCATATATTTGCAGTAATGTGTGGCTGGTAGCTATTGATATTAATTAATAAGCAACCAGAACCAGTTTATTATATCAATACACATCAGTTTATCTCTACATCAGCTGAATTAAAAATATCTCCGATGGTGACATACATTCAGAAAGTATCCATTACACAAGAAACAGAATTGAAAATATTCATATGGTATACAATTTTCAGCCTCTATGAAGATTTCTGAAAGGAAAATGTTGTCTGATTTCACAGACAAAGAGTCAAAAGACAAAATGCATGATGACATGACTTAATTGATAAACATATTGTGAATCCGAAGATGAACAATCATCTTAGAAAGAAGAAACACAAGAACAGACTCAACTCACATAGGAAATGATGTTTTCAACTATTTGACAATCGATTACTGAATTGATATTCAGTGCTGATTTTCAAGATAGAATTTTAAGCGGTCCCAAGTATATATACTTAGGTTTCAGCACCCCACTAACAGCTACAATAGATCAGCAATTATGCCAATTGTTAGATAATGAGTATAGAAGCTAGCAGTCAGTCATACCATTGTTACATTTGAGGTAGTATATTACTATCACCAAGTACAAGAACCTGTCTCCAGCAATATTATTCAAGTATGCCAATACACCATGATTTTGTAACTCGAATATGACTTGGTTAATATTGTCAAAATTTCACTTCTTGTGTGGAAGGTTAGTAAGGAACATATATGGGAAGATAATGCCATTTCTGATCACTACAATTGCTGGTTGGCTCTTGTCTTGTTTGACTAGAAGTCAAGACTTGGAAAAAGACTAGGGGAAATGAGAAGAGAGTTTTGAGATAGATGGCTATACTTAAATTAATAAATGTTGTATTAGTTATTGAAATCTTAGTGTTCTTATAACATATAGCCCACCGGATGACCCTTTTATGGTCTAATCCCCTCTCAAATTCTACCTTTGTAGGTTTTTACTCTGCCTCCTCTCAGACACTCATGGAGGCTCCCAGTGACTATAATACACTCTGCTGATGTATTACTGTAAATCTGACATCTCTATCAATTCTCTCAGACTTTTTACTACTGTCAATCACATACATTTCACTGTTGCTAACTGATTAGTTTTTCACATATCTGCCTGCAAATTGACACAGCACTACAACAACTTAATAATACATGATAGCCTTCAAACCCATGTGAGGCTTATGTACTTATTCGAGCCCTCCGTCGTATAGACAAGGTCCCACACACGAAAATTTACCCGGCCAACGCAAGGAGTATGGCGAGCTTGCGAGCACACGCCTTTTGAGCCAAATGCCGACTTTTAGCACACATCTTCATTCTTGGGGGCGGCTTTGATTCCAATTGACTATTTGCTGGGCCGTCGCAACTGCAACGGGTGTCCCTTAGAGTAGTAGCTTTGATAAAGTATAGACCTGAGCTTGAATCATGTACTCTACATGAGTGCTGAGATCCCTTGCTTCGTAGCTCTGGTTTGTGCTAACCAAACATGGCCGTATCGGAATCTCAGGCGTAGGTCAGTGTCCATGTAGAGTACCTTTACATCTATGGAGTCTCGAGTACCAGTGCTCAACACCAACACCGCTACCTTTATCCTACTAACAACTTGTAGAAATTCTACCTACGACTGAGGACTACCTTACCTGCAATATCGCGCGCTGTTGCCGAAATCTCTGCACCATCTACTGAACACCACAACCATTGTGTGTTCCATCCGAAAACCTCGGTTCAGCACCCTTCTCTTGAGATTGAACGACACGGATGGCAGGATTTCCTCTTCATTCCAATTACAACGGCCATACACAATCGCTGGCAGTTGGAGCTGGACTGGATGCGATAAATGCTGTGGACGGACTGCGGTTACATGGAGGGACCAAGCTCAGGAATGCATTAACTTCGTCTGCTGATGGCTTGCTGTCCCTCGTGACAACTAGGGCTCATCGCTCTCGTACAATGTCGGAACTTCCCTCGTTTATGGTGTCCGCACCAGGAAAAGTCATCGTCTACGGAGAACACGCGGTTGTTTATGGGAAGGTCAGTATGTGATTCCGTTTGTACCAATGATTGTCCGTCTGTTTTCTTTCTACGTCTATTCGACCCAGCTCAACTGGATGTTTACTCACTCTAAATGCAGGGTGCTATTGCAGCGGCGATCTCATTGCGTTCATACTTACTCGTTACACCTTACCCAAAACCATCAAGGACCTTGACACTTCGCTTTACGGACATTGGCCTGGACCAATCTTGGAAAATGGAGTCACTACCATGGAGAGCATTCTCAGCACCGGGAAAAAAGCACTATTATTTTGATTCTCTGGAGAGATTAGATCCACAGCTGATGGGAGCGATCAAACCGTTCGTTGATGTTATCCCTGGGAAGGTGCTACAGGCCGCAGCCACGTCGTTTCTATTCCTCTTTTTGATGATTGGATCCGAGCATTCACCTGGAGCTATCTATACCATGCGATCCACCATCCCTATCGGTGCAGGGTTGGGAAGCAGTGCCAGTATTGCAGTTTGCCTTAGTGCAGCACTCCAAATTCAGAGTGGTACTCTCGCAATGCCCTTTAAAGGAATGATGCCACATGAGACACAATTGCAACTGAAGAGGGTGAACAACTGGGCCTTCGTCGGGGAAATGTGTATCCATGGAAACCCAAGCGGAGTCGATAATACTGTTGCTACAGGAGGAAAGGCCGTTTTCTTCAAGCGTGATGACTACTCACAACCACCCGATGTGATACATTTGAAGGAGTATGCTATCTTAGGTTCGCATACTAAAGGCGCAACTGACTGGGTCTTAGTTTCCCCGAATTGCCATTGCTGCTTGTCAACACCAAACATCCTCGCCGGACATCTGAGCAAGTGGCTAACGTCCATAACCTTCTCATTTCGCATAAGGACATCACCAACTCCATGTTGGACACCATTGATAAGATTACTAATGAAGCACATGACATTATATCGGATCCAGATTTCAGCTCACATCCCGGAAGTTCATACATCGTGAGACTTGGCGAACTGATTCGAATCAACCATGGGATTCTAATGTCACTTGGTGTCTCACATCCAAAGTTAGAACGCATCAGAGAGTTAATTGATCATGCCGGAATTGGCTGGACCAAACTTACTGGAGCTGGGGGAGGTGGCTGTTCAATCACTCTTCTAAAGCCTAATGTGAAGCAGACGGTCATGAAGGATCTTGAAGACAGAATTTCGGAAGAAGGGTTTGAGAGGTATGAGACGACCCTTGGAGGGTCTGGTGTTGGTGTGCTGTGGCCAGCACTGACCCACTGCGATATCCAAGGCGATGATGTCGAGATCACCCAGGATATGTTCTTGAACGCTGAAGGAGTGGAAGGAGTAGAATCGCTTGTTGGTGTGAATTCACAAGGCAAACGCAAATGGAGGTTTTGGAGGGAGTGGATCCCAGAAGACAACGGTGCGAGATGAGCACTAGTGTTCATACCTTCCCAACGACACTTGTTGGGTTGTGGCTGGTTGTACTCTCTTTTGGGCTTGGTATGTCTGTACCAATGCGCTTTTGTTTGGTCGTCGGGAGTTGCGTCGTGTTAACTTTTTTGGTGTTGCTTGATGTTTGCTGTTAGAATCTGTGATTCTGGTTTACATAGTTGTCCTTAATTATTTGTTGCTTGTAAATGCTTTATGCTGGAATATTGTTCTTAATGGAAGGCGGTGTGAGTATGAGGTCTGTATTCTTCGGTTTTATCTCAGTACTTAGTATGTTATTCAGGGAAGCTTTTCAAGTAGGATACACTAGCTACAAACACTGTAATGCCATGAAGATTACTTTATAGTATTCCAAAGTGGACAAAACTCTAACTCGTATTTTCAAATTTACACCATATTTACTACCCAAAGCAAAATCTACATACATACATTAAGGTATGTGAAGATATTAGGGTATACGCAAGCACATGTCGGCGTACACAGCTTTTGATTATTATCGTTTCGTTATCGGAGTGTTTTTTGTACTACTCGTCGGTTCAACAAGTTATTGGACACGTACTAACCCTAACCGGTTAGTACGTGTCCAATAACTTGTTGAACCGACGAGTACACCCCCAGAATGATGCTCTCCAGTGCATCAGCATGATTGGAAAAACAGTAACTGGGTAGGCATATCCTTGACAATATAGTACAAGAAATACTTCATAAATTGAAATATATCAAAATATAACATCACAATAAATAAAAATTGTGTATACAAATATGCATCGATTCAGCTTGTGGTTGACAAGTACAGACTTGACTTGAAAATATACAGAACATTGAGAAAAGCTTTGGTGCTACTATAACTGAGATATACGATATGTACTAACCATGTTTTCCAGTTGCCTACTACATATTATGGTTGCGTAACATGTATTTGGACTGTTATGGGTGTGTTATGGGTGTGCTACAGTATATTATAACCATTTACTGCACAACACAAATTTTTCATACTATATACCCTTTATCCACCTGTTTTTCATAATTGCCACTGTTACCATAATCACTATTACCAATATTATCACCATTGCCATCACCACCATCATTATTACAATCATTATCACCACCTTCATATGGCAGCTCCTATCCAATATTACTCAATGCATGAGTATCAAATTCAAATCAATTTTGAACGCTCGTGACCAGTTGTATTAGCTAACATTCCGGGTGACCCGTCTGTGATCAAGATTTTGAGCCAGACCGGAGCCCCAGTCCAGGTCAGGAAGCGACATGAAACCCAACAGAATTAGTTGCTCCCTGTTATTACCTGGACCTCACCTAAAACCACCAGGTTTGGGACCAGGTTGGAACTAGACTGCCATTCCATTTTGCAGGTTCTTCAACTTTCACTTACCATAACAATTTGAGTTGCCATTGTGTTGCAATATAATCCATACGTGAAATATGCATTTTAATACACTTCTTCATCTCCCATTCACCAACTGGTGATTCGATCAATATTAGTTAAGTCTCTTAGAAACTCTATGAACAATCATGATGCAAGATGGGTTTTCAACAACAACTCTGCTAATATTGATATGATTGAGAATTGCAGAGCTGGAAGTGAAAGAGCATCTACAAGTGTATAATTCACGTATAGATTATATTGGGATATGATCAGAAACCAAAAACTTCCTTGGAGCAGACAGAGTGAATATTCACATACCGATTTTCAGGTGGAAACAGGCGCAAATGCATCTTTGTAGGTTTTGCATATGGTAAAATGGATTGCCATGGTCAAATTTTTGTCCCAACCCAGAACTGGAACAGAACCCGGAATTTGAAACAGTTGCTAACACTAGTCACCAGCCAGCTACACCTAATAAATGCATGTAATGTTCAACTCACCTTGAACTGCTGTAATCTTCTACCCAGCTTTGCATAATCACTACCATCTATTTTTACTATTACATGCCTAGCTTCACTCCATCATCTCCAGTTAGCATCACTCCAATGACAGCTGCCAAATGCTATACAGCTTTCCTCAAACAACACTGTCTATACTTGCCAACTCTGATAGAGTGCCAGTTAATCACCACCATCTTTACACCCTATCTCCCACCATGCTTCACTTCATTACTACCAGCCAGTTTTGCTCAATAACAGCTGCCACCTCCTACTCAGCGTTACTCAATCTCCACTATCTTTACTCCATCAATAGCTGTCATCTTCCCTAGCTTACCACCAGCCAGCTTTATTTAATCAAAACCTCCTATCTCCCATGTTACATCAATTAATTACCACTATTTTGCCTGGATCAACAGTCTGCAGCTGCTATCTAATTTCACTAAATCAACACCAGTATGGGTGCCAGCTGGTATCTTGGTTTGATCAAATATAACCAGACAGCTTCTCTCAAACACCAGCTGCAGGCTTCTAGTTTGCTCTATTCATTCACCACTACATCAGGAAAATGAAAATTGGTCTGGAAGCAACATACAATCCTCCCAGACACTCCGGGTGACCTCACCAGTGCTTCTAAGTTCTTCTAGATGCTCCCAGACCCCCCAGGAGCTAAGCGATGTGCTCTCAGACTCTCCAAGAGCATTCTCAGGTGCCCCAGAAAGCACCTGCAGTTATGGAGGTGCATTCAGGATGCTACAAGATTTGACTTATAGCATAGTCAAATTTTGGAGCTCCTGAGACCTTTGCGCAGATCTGCGGCAGACTTCCAGAGCAGCTAAGACCGCAATGCAGCTCTGCGAAAGACTTCGACAGCAGCCGGGACCGCCGCGCAGTACTGCGGGAAACTTGGTGCCGTATTCTCCCAGCAGTGGTTCTTACATAACCACAAGGCATTTCATGTTATCATATTCGTCTTTGTTACAGTGACCAGATTCGCTATATCATAATATGGCATGCATTATTTAAGTCTCTGTATATATACACATACGGTCAAGGTGGCCACAGATACAGGGGACGAGGCGTAGCAGGTAGCAGCTCCGCCATCTTGCCGGCTCTCCTGGAGGCAGAGGGGGTGTCTTAGGCTCAGTCATACTCTAATTAGTGAGAATACAGTATGAATAAAACAAAATCTGGCCGCGGATGGTAGTCAAGCAAAATCAAAGGAGCATTTGGACACACCCATTGAGAGAACTTAGAGATGAACCACATTGGAGGCCATTGTGGTGAAACGATGGAGCTAGAAGACAGAGAGCCCACCCTCAACACTCTGCTGCACTTCTCGCGACATCCAAACAGAATTCATGAGAAAGAGCACTGTTAGTTCGAGAAGCGTAGTAATCGGGTGAGAAGATATGATACTACCTGGCATTGAGGATCCAAGCCATTGCGTGGATCAATTTCGGGCAGAGCCAGTAAGACCAGAAATTGGGAAAGATAGAGTGTGTATTTGCATTGAATGATAAGATGAGATGGAAATAAGATGATGTCTATATACTCCAAGGTCTGCCCAATATATACTCCCCGCTACTCTATCCACGTCCGTTACCCCTGTATCCCTGTACACCCACCGTCACTCCTTAAGGATATATTTTGATGGTCTAATCGAGCGAGTTTGGAGATGCCCTTGGATGCCGTGATCGTGCGACCTTGGAGGCCGTAATTGTGCGAGTTTAGAGATACAGATGGAGGCTGTGATCGAGCGACTTTGGAGATACACTTGGAACCCGTGATCATGCGAACCTGGAGGCCGTAATTGTGCGAGTTTAGCGATGCACTTGGAGGCAATAATTGCACAAGTTTAGAGATACACTTGGAGGCTGTAATTGAGCAAATGTGGCGATACAATTGGTGGCCGTGATCGAGCGAGATTGGAGGAGTACTGGGAGGTGGTTAATCTGGAGGCGGTAGTTCAGAAGGGAGGCGTGACGGGAGGTGAGATTCTATTCATTGGTTAACTCGTAATTGGGGGAATGAAGAGAATTGAGTACAACGTAGTCTGCCGAGAGACTGGCTGGCAGTGTGAGACAGTCGATCTTGGGATAATGCAGTGCGCGGTGTATGCAGTACTCAGTGTATGCTATACTCGGTGTTAACTCTTGATCATGGCATGGAGAGATAGGTAGCGATGACGCAACTTCGTGTTCTTAGGTGATAGTAGAGTTGAGGATGAGAAAGAGAGAGAGATGAGATGAGATGGCGGAAATCATCTTGAGTAACTGCAACTTAGAGAATTTTGTATGCGAGTTAATTGACCATCCCCAAATACAGCATGTATGAGTCCCGATCTGGCATATAATTACACTGACCCGAGGTCGTCCCAACCTAATCAGGCAAGTCGTACCCCTGATTTCTCATATCCGCTCATATCCTTCAGATCATTCTCATCTTCATACCCAACTCTCTCTTTCTCTTCAATAACTCTACCATCATCACAGAATACGAAGGTAAGTCATCCCTCTCTATCTGTCCCTGTCATGATCATAAGTTGACACCAAGTACAGCATACACTGAGTACAGCATACACTGTGTACATCATCTACCCAAGATAGTTTGTCTTCTCTTCATTCTCATGATGACAAGTTGACCCCTGAATGTAGCTTCAGCTTCTGGCATGCCTCCCTACACGATCGACCGCCATCAGCCAGCTCTCCATGTGAGTCCAAAGGTAGAGTCACCTTGTCACATTCCAACCGTTGCGAGTTAACTAACTGATGAAAGGAGTCAGCACCTGGTGCACCGTCCATCGACCACCACAAAGTACTCGTCCAAACTCATACTATTAAGGCCTCCAAGTTCGCATGATCATGGCCTCCAAGTGGATCTCCAAACTCGCTTGATTACGGCCTCCAAACTCGCTTGATCACGGCCTCCAAGTGTCTCTCCAAACTGGCTCAATTATGGACTCCAAGTGCATCTCTATACTAGCTCGATTACGTCCTCCAAGTGTATCTCGAAACTCGCTTGATTACGACCTCCGAGTGAATCTCCAAACTCGCTTGATCATGATCTCGGAGTGCAACTCTAAGTTCACTCCATCACGGCCTCCAAGTGTATCTCCAAATACGCTCGAATACCTTCTCCAAGTGCATATCGAATCTCGCTCGATCATGACCTTGGAGTGCATCTCTCAGTTCGCTGTATCGTCATTTTCAGGCGCACCTTGAATTGCTGTCAACCACTGCCTGTAGCCAGTCCAGATATGCCGTGTGTAGATGGGTAGGTATATCGATACATAGATACATAGATGAGAATACAAACTGAATACATGAGTTTCAAAAATTGTGGAACGATAAGTAGTAGCTATGATTTCCAGGCGCACCAGCAGCATTCCCAAAGAAGATGTTTTTCTCAGACTGCTCTACTGTAATTCAAGGTGCTCCCAGACTTGTCGCCGCACTCATAGGTGTTCCCAGGCTTGTCGTCAGCGCTCCCAGGTTTGTCTCCAGTGCTCCCAAGTACTCCCAGGTGCACCCAAAGTTCTCTCCACCGCTACGAGATGTTCCCAAACCGATCCCAATCACGCCTGTGGTACTCCTACACCAATTATCAGAGATCCCAGTTGTTCTGAAGGCCGGCCAGAATGTCCTCGCAGGGTCTGATACTCTCCTGAAATTGACGCATCTAAGTTTACATTCCACATCCTCCCAGATACTCCTGAAGCCTTCCAGTGACTAAAATATATTTTGCTGATGTACATTTGCTCACCAGCGTTTACCTAGCTTTGGTCAACCAGCATTATCACTATGCACTAGCTCCTACCTACCCTGGCCCAATCACAATGAATATTGGTTACCAGCTAATATGTTGTTTCATTTAAGCACTACATCAGCAAAAACTAAATCTCCTTCATTAAATTTATTTAGTTTATGGTACCCACAAACTCAAAAAAATTTGAAATTGAGGTTTCCCTGAAATATGGCATTGCATTACTTTTCCAGAGTGTTCTTTGAGTCGTCGCGTGGATGTTTTCAAGCGTCATGACCACTGTACCCACTTTTGCCAATGTGACAATGAGCACTGGACGAATGGTTCACACTTCATTTGGCAATATCGCAAGTCATCTCTCGGCATACTCCGACTTTGCCCAACTCAATTTATCCTCACAACGATGAATGTACTTGCTCCAGACATTTATTGAAGTGTGTAGTTCTTGTTTTTACAGACCATCATGGCTTAATTTGACCAATGGAAGTTATCATGTAGATGTGGTTCACAATATATAATTTGTTGATATAAGATCGTCCGTATTTTCCAGTTCAACTGTTGTGGGAGGGTTACTCATCATCTCGATTATGATTTCACATATTTGAGATCAGATGTTAGTAAACGATCAGTTCGATTCTATTTAGTACTCTTATAATGTATCTATGAAACGTAGAATGAAATCGCACACAAAGCAAATCATACATCCGATCACTAACACTATTCCACACCTCTAAGCCACATCACACCCTCTTCAATTGCCCTTTCATCGACTAATCCTGGATTTTCAACGCTGGTCATGTTGGTGATATTGGTGATGTCGTTGCAGTTGCAGTTGCTGTCGGTGCTGGGGACAGGCTGGCTGCTGCTGGCGGTGGCACACCCACCCCTATGCAGAATAGCTGGGAATCGCATGCTAGCTTCAGTACCAGCAACAAGCTGCTGAGACAATTAAATGAATTGTCGGGCTGCTCTATCAGCTCCTCCAGGATGTAGTCAAGGAAGTTCTCGTCCAAGCTGCAGTGATTATTGTGAGGTTGTGCCATCGCTGGGTCCGTACCAGTTGAGTGGATCCTATGGCGAACCAAGAAGGGGCATCAGCAAAATGTAATTATGTCCCTGGGAGCCTCTGGTAGTGTCTGCGAGTTGTCGGACCAGAATTCCAGGGTGGTCAAATCCCAGAGTTGCCTGGACCGATGTAGTTACCTTGAGGTGCACCTGTGAGCACCTGGGAGCGCAGGCGACAAGTCTGGAAGCGCCGACGACAAGTCTGGGAGCATCTGGGCGTACAGGCGACAAGCCCCCGAGCGCTGGCGACAAGCCTGAGAGCACCTTGAATCAAAGGAGAGCAGTTGGGGAAAACAAAATCCTCTTTGGGAGCGCAACTGGTGCGCCAGGAAATCATAGCTGCTACTTATCGTCAAACGATTTTTAAAACTCATGTATTCAGTTTGTATTCTCATCTATGTATCTATGTATGTATATAGCTACCCATCTACACATGGCAAATCTGGACTTGCTGCAGGCGGTGTTTGAGAGCAATTTGAGGTGCGCCTGTAAATGACGATGAAGTGAACTCAGAGATACACTCCGAGGCCGTGATCAAACCAGTTTCGAGATGCACTTGGAGGCTGTAATCTACGGTATTTGCAGAGACAGTTGGACGCCGTGATCAGGTGCACTTATAGATGCACTCTGAGATCGCGATGGAGTGAGTTTGTAGATACACTTGAAGACCATGATTGTGTGAACTTGGAGGCCGTAATCGAGAGAGTTTGGAGATGCACTTGGAGGCCATGGTCGAGTGAACTTATAGATGCACTGCGAGATCGCAATCGAGCGAGTTTGTAGATATACTTGGAGGCCATAATCGAGCTAGTTTGGGGATACACTTGGAGGCCGGGATCGAGTGAACATCGAGCTGCACTCTGAGGCCATGATGGAGTGAGATTGGAGATATACTTGCAGGCTATAATCGAGTGAGATTGGAGAACTTGGAGGTGGTGGATGGGAGGCGCGCCGGGTGCTGATGAAACTCTATTCATCAGTTAGTTAACTCGCAACCGTGGGAATGTGATGGGGTGACCCTATCTTTGGGCTCTCATGGAGAGCTGGCTGGTGGCAGTTGATGTTGTAGGGAGGCACGCCGGAAGCTGCAGCTAGACTCAGGGGTCAAATTGTAATTGTGAGAATGAAGGGAAGACAGATAATCTTGGGTGGATGCTGTACTCGGTGTATGCTGTACTTGATGTAAGCTGTACACGGTGTTAACTCATGATCATGGCATGGAGATAGAGAGAGATGACTTAACTTTGTGTTCTGCAATGATGGTAGGGTTGTGGACGAGAAAGAGAGATGTTAGATAAAGATAGAAACAATATGGAGAATACGAGTGGATATGAGAAATCAGGGGTAAGACTTGTCTAATTGGGTTTAGAAGACCTTGTATTGGTGTAATTACCGGCTGGATCGGGAGTCATACCTGCTGTATCAGTAATAGTAAATTGACCCGCACACGAAATTCTCTTAAGTCCCAGTTTCTCATGATGATTTCCTATCTCATCTCATCTCTCTTTCTCATCCTCAACTCTACCATCACCTGAGATCACGAAGTTCAGTCATCCCTCTCCATCTCTGCATGCCATTATCATGAGTTGACTCCGAGTAAAGTACACACCGAGTACTGCACGCACCGAGTAATGCACACACCGAGTACTACATACACCGAGTACTGCATACACCGAGTACTGCACACACCGAGTACTGCATACACCGAGTACTGCATCATCCCGAGATCAAATGTCTCCCGCTCCCACCCAGTCTCCTATCTCTTGGCGGACCATGTTGTACTCAATTCTCTACATTCCCACAATTACTTGTTAACCAATGAATAGAGTCTCAGCTCCTGTTGCGCCTTGCTTCCAATCTACCGCCTCCAGATCAATCTCGTCCAGATAGAGCTCCTCTAATCACCCTCCAATCTCGATCGATCATGGCCTCCAAGTGCATTTTCAAACTCACTCGATCTCATGCTCCAAATGCATCTCCAAACTCCCACGATCACGGACTCAAAGTGCATGTCTAAACTCACTCACTAACGGCCTTGGAGTGTATCTTTAAGTTCACTTGATCACGGCCTCGAAGTGTATATCCTAACTCGTTTGATTATTGCCTCCAAGTTCACTCGATCATGGCCTCCAAGTACATCTCCAAACTCGCTCCATTACAGTGTTGTGAAATGGCGGAGCTCCCATGGCACCCAAAGGGAATTTGTGAGAAAGAGCCATTATGGCACGAGGAGCATAGGAAGAGGGTGAGAGTATATGAAGGGGTACCCTGCTGTGAGGAACGATACAAATTGCGTGGATCTGTAAAAGCTCGGCAAAAGTGCATGGGACCAATAGCCAGGCAAGATAGACCATATTTTGTATAATGTGATGATGTCTATATACTTCCCATTGCTCAGTCCATCTCCGAGTTATCCCTGTATCCCCGTACGCCCCCCACCCCCACGTCGCTCAGGCCGTCTCGGTTATACCTGTATCTCCTTATGCCCCGAGCCGGCTTCCCTCTGCCAAACTGATTGGCAGTGGTGAGAAATGGATTTTCTCGCCACAATGGCCTCCAATTGGTTCTCTAAGTTCTCTCAATCGGCGTCTCCGGGTGCTCCTCCGATTACGCTCGTAGACCATCTGCAGGCAGATTTACGGTAGGTTAATACACAGCGAGACGTGGATAGATAATGGATGCCATATTATGATGTGGCCAATCTTGTGCCAGTAACAAAGACGAACATGATAGACTGCATGCCTTGTGGTTGAGGAACCCTAAGAATCACTGCCATGAGAATATGGCACTAAGTCTCCGGCAGAGCTGCACCGAGGTCCCAGCTGCTCCGAAATTTCACTATTCTAGAAGTCTTATATCAGAGCATCCTAAATGCACCTCCATATTTTCAGGTGCTTTCAGGAGCACCTGAGAATTCTCTTGCAGAGTCTGAGAGCACATTGCTTATCTCCAGGGGGGCCTGGGAGCATCTTGAAGTACTTAGAAGCACTGGTGAGGTCGACTGGAGTGTCTGGAAGGTTTGTGTGTGGCTTCCAAACACATTTACATTTTTCTGATGGAATACTGCCTACCTTAGTGGCTTGAATCTGTGGCGAGGAAGAAGGAAAATGCGCATCGTGACGATGGAATACATCTCTACATGTATTGTTATCCGCGTCATTAATGCGTATTGAATCGCACTAACATTGTGCTCCACCTCCCGGACCAAACTCTGGTTGGACCCTAAACTCGCCTGTTTTCCTGGTTGATAGACAATGGTTGATGGCCATCATGGTGAGGGCAATGAATGTTGGGCTGATTGTATTAATGAATGATCTATCTTTCGATCCCATTTGTCGTATGCTACAAAAGTATGTCCAGTGAATATGATTCAAAATTTCAGTGGCTACAACTTGGAACTTGCACTTCTAAATTGATCATCAAGGCAACGATTCAACAAGAAGGGAACTTTGAACTTTCCTTATCAACGTTTGTGGGGCATCGAACCCTGTCCCTGCCGAATTGCAAGGCTACCATTTTCTGGATTTCTTTAAGCCACTGAGTTCGAAATCCGTAAATAGAGTCAATTGAGATCTTGTAGTGGTACAACATTGCTGCATGGAAGCAAGTACATCAGCAAAATGTATTGTAGTTACTGGAAACCTCCTGGAGTGTCTGAGAGGATGTGGAGTGTAAACTTAGATGCTTCAATTTCAGGAGAGTATCAGATCCTAGGAGGGCATTGCAGCCGGCATTCAGAGTACATCAGTAAAATGTAAATCGCTCTGGAAGCTCCACGCAAACCTGCCAGACAGTCTGGTAGACCTTACCGGTGCTCTCAAGTAATTCTAGATGCTCCTATGCCCCCCTGGAGCCAAGCAAAGTGATCTCAGACTCCGCAAGAGCATTCCCAGGTGCTCCTGAAAGCACTCACAATTATGGAGGTGCATTCAGGACGCTACGAGATTGGACATATAGAGTAGTCAAAGTTTGGAGCAGCGGAGACCTCTGGGAAGCTCTGCCGGGGACTTAGTGTCATATTCTCACAGCAGTGGTACTTAGAGTGCCATAACCACAGGACATTTCATGTATTAGATTGGTCTTTGTTAGAGTCACAAGATTCGCTACATCATAATATGACATGCATTATCTATCCAAGTCTCTTTAAATATATACATATGGCCAATCTGTCTGCAGATGGTACTGGAGCGTCATCTCAGGAGCACTAGGAGACTCTGATTGAGAGAATTTGGAGATGTGCTTGGAGGCCGTGATCGTGTGAGCGGGGTGATGTACTTGGAGGCCACGATAGAGCCAGTTTCGAGATGCACTTGGAGGCCGAGATCCAGTTGAACTCAGAGATGCACTTGGAGGCCGTGATCAAGCGGGTAGGGAGATGGATTTCGAGGCTGAGATCGAGTAACTCAGGGATGCACTTGAAGGCTGAGATCAAGTTCAACACAGGGATGCACATGGAGGCGGTGATCGAGCGAGTTTGCAGATGCATTTGGAGGCCATGATCGTATAAGTGAGGGATGCACCTGAAGGCCATGATGGACCGAGTTTGGAGAGGCACTGGGAGGCCGAGATTGAGTTGAACTAACAGATGCAGTTGGAAGCCATGATTGAGCGAGTTTGGAGATGCATTTGGAGATCGGGTAACTGAGAGATGCACTTGGAGGCCGTGATAGAGCGAGTTTGGAGATGTACATGGAGGCCGTGATGGAGCGAGTTTGCAGATGCACTTAGAGGCCGTGATCGAGCGAGTTTCGAGATGCATGTGGAGGCCAAGATCATGTAACTGAGGGATGCACTTGCAGACTGTGATAGAGCAAGTTTGGAGATGCACTTGGAGGCTGTGATCGAGCGAGGTTGAAGATGCACTTGGAGGCCATAATCGAGTGAGTTTGGAGACGCACTTGGAGGCCAAGATCAACTTGAACTCATAGATGCACTTGGAGGCAGTGATCACGCGAGTTTGGTGATGCACTTGGAGGCCATGATTGATCGAGATTGGAGGTGGACTTGGAGGTAGTCAATCTGGAGGCGGTAGCTCGGAACGGAGGTGTGCTGGCAGCTGAGACTCAATTCATTGGTTAACTCCTAATCGTGGAAATGTAGAGAGATGAGTACAACATGGTCCATCGAGAGATGAGAGACTAGCTGGGAGGGGGAGACAGTCGATGTTGGGATAATAACATACTAGGTGTGTGCAGTACTCAGTGTATGCAGTACTCAGTGTATGCAGTACTCAGTGTATGCAGTACTCAGTGTATGCAGTACTGGGTGTATGCAGTACTCGGTGTATGCATTATTCGCTGTATGCTATACTCGGTGTTTACTCATAATCATTGCATGGAGAGATATATAGGGATGACTTAACTTCGTGTTCTTAGGTGATGGAAGAGAAAGAGAGAGAGGAGAGGAGATGGGGGAAATCATTATGAGAAACTGGGTCTTAAGACAATTTTGTGTGCAAGTCAAATAACCATTCCTGATACGGCAGATACTACTCCCAATCCGGCGGTTAATAACACCGATACGAGGTCTTCCAAACTGAATATGGTAAGTCGTACCCTTGACTTCTCATATCCGCTCGTGTCCTCCATCTCGTTCCCATCCTCATCCCCCATCTCTGGTTGTTTACCATCATCGCAGTACAGAAAGTTAAGTTATCCCTCTCGATCTCCGTATGCCACGATCATGAGTAAACACTGAGTACAGTATACACTGAGTGCAGCATATACTGAGTACAGCATACACTGAGTACAGCATACACCGAGTATCCACCCGACATTACTCGGGTTTCCTTCATTCTCACGATTACGAGTTGACCCCTGAATGTAGCTTCAGCTTCAGGCGTACCTTCCTACAATATCGACCCCCACCAGCCAGCTCCTCATGAGAGCTCAAAGGTAAAGTCACCTCATCACATTCCCACGGTTGGGAGTTAACTAACTGATGAATAGAGCCGCAGCACCCAGCGGGCCTCCTATCGGCCGCCTCCAAGTAGTCCTTCAATCTTGCTTAATCATGGCCTCCAAGTGCATCTCCAAACTCGCTCTATCACAGCCTCCAAGTGCATCACTGAGTTATACGATTATGGTCTCCAACTGCATCTTCAAACTCCGCTTGATCACAGCCTCAAAGTGCATGTCTGAGTTCCATGATCTCGATCTCAAAAGGCATCTCCAAACTCGCTTGATCATGGCCTCCAAGTGCATCTCTGAGTTCAGCTTGATGTCGGCCTCCAAGTACATCTCCAACTCACTCGATCACAGCCCCCATGTTCGCACGATCATGGCCTCCAAGTGCATCTCCAGACTCGCTCGATTACGGCCTCCAAGTGCATCCATGGGTTCACTCGATAGCGGTCTCCCAGTGCATCTTGATGCTCGCTCAATCACGGCCTCCATGTGCATCTCGCAGTTGACACAATAACCGCCTCCAAGTGTATGTCTGGGTTCACTCGATTATCATCTTTAGGCGCACATTGAACAGCTTTCAAGCATCGCCTGCAGCCAGTCGAGATATACTGTGTGTAGATGGGAATCTATATAGATAAATAGATACATAGATGGGAATACAAACTGAACGCATGAGTTTTAACAAGCATTGAACGATAAGTTGTAGCTATGATCTGCAGGCGAACCACCAGTGTTCTCAAAGAAGATGTTGTTTCTCCCAGACTGCTCTACAGTGATTCTAGGTGCTCCCAGGCTTGTCGTCGGCATTGCCAGTCTTATCTCCGGCGCTCCCAGGTGCTCCCAGGTGCACCTGAAGGCCACTGCGTCGGTCCAGTCAACTCTGGCATTTGATCACCCTGGGATTCTGGTCGGACAACTTTCAGACACTCCCAGAGGCTCCCAGTAACATAATTACATTTTGCTAATGTATCTGGAATCTCTGATGACTGGTGCAGGAGTACAACAGGAGTGAGTGTGATAGGCTGGAGAATACCTCGGAGTGCCAGAAAGAACTTTGGTTGCACTGGTGAGTACCTGGGAGGGCCGACGACAACCCTGGCAGCGCCTACCACATGGCTGGGAGCGCCAGTGACAAATCTGGGAGCCCCTCGAATCACAGTAGAGCAGTCTGGGAAAAACAACTTCTTTGGTAACGCAGCTGGTGCGCCAGGAAATTATAGCTACTACTTATCGTTCAACGATTGTTAAAACTCATGAATTCAGTCTGTATTCTCATCTGTGTATCTCTGTATCTATACAGCTACCCATCTAGACACGGTCAATCTGGACTGGCTGGAGACAGTGCTTGAGCATTTGAAGGCGTGCCTGATAATGATGATCGAGTGAACTCAGAGATACACTCCTAGGCCATGATCAAGCGGGTTTGGAGATGAACCTGGAGGCGGTAATCGAACCTATTTGCACAGACACTTGGTGGCCATGAAAGAGAGAACTTAAAGATGCACTCTGAGACTGCGATCCAGCAAGTTGGTAGATGCACTTGAACGGGATGATTGTGCAAACTTGGAGGACATTATCGAGTGAGTTGGGAGATACACTTGGAGGCCGTGATGGAGTGGGTGTGAAGACACACTTGGAGGCGATGATTATATGAACTAGGAGGCCGTAATCGAGCGAGCTAGGAGATACACTTGGAGATTGTGATTGAGCGTGATTGGTGATACACGTTGTAAGCCTTGATTGAGTGAGATTGGATGAGTACTTAGAGCCAGTCGATGGATGGCGCGTCACGGGGTGAGACTCTTTTCATCAAATAGTTGACTCGCAAACATGGGAATGTGACAAGGTGACCTAACCTCTCAGCTCTTATGCCCAGCTGGCTGATGGCAGTTAATAGTGTAGGGTGGCACGCAGGATAGCTGAAGCTACATTCAGTAGTCAACTCGTAATTATGAGAATGGAAGAAAGACAAACAATCTTGGGTGGATGCTGGACTAGGTGTATGAAGTACTCGGTGTATGTTGTACTCGATGTATGCCGTATTCGGTGTAATCTCATGATCATGGCATGGAGAGATACAGAGGGATGACTTAAATTTGTATTCTGCAATGATGGTAGAGTTGTGGACGAGAAAGACAGAGATGGGGGATGAAGACGAGAAGAATGTGGAGGATACAAGCCGATATGCGAAATCAGGGGTACGACATGCCTGATTCGGTGGGGAAGACCTTGTATAAGTGTAATTTCACACCTGATTGGGGCTCTTACGTGGCATATCGGGGATGGTAATATTGACTCGGACACGAAATTCTCCCAGTCTCTGTGTCTCATGATGATATGCCTCATCTCTCTCCTTCTCATCCTCAACTCTACCATCACCTAAGAACACCAAGTTAAGTCATCCCTCCCTATCTCCCCATGCCATGACCAAGAGTTAACGCCGAGTACAGCATACACCGAGTACAGCACACACTAAGTACTGCATACACCGCTCACTGCAACATCCCACGATCGACTATCTCCCGCTCCCGGGCAGTATCTCAGCTCTCAGCGGACCTTGCTGCATTGAATTCACTACATTCCTCTAATTACCAGTTACGCAATGAATAGAGTCCCAGCTTGCATCGCACATGCCTCCCGATCTACCACCTGCAGATCCACTGCCTCCAGATTCACTGCCTCCAAATGTATCTCCCTACACACTCAATTATAGCTTCCAAGTGCATCTCTGAGTTCACTTGATCTCGGCCTCCAAGTGCATCTCCAATGTCGCTCAATCACGGCCTACAAGCGTATCGCTTAGTTCACTCGATGTCTTGGTCTCCGAGTACATTTTCAAACTCGCTTAATCCTGACCTCTAAGTACATCTCTGAGTTCACTCAATGTCGTGGTCTCCAAGTGCATCTCCAAACATGCCCGATCACGGCCTCTAAGTACATCTTTCAGCAGCGACAGCAGATGTACGGAGATACAGGGGTAACAGAGGTGGACAGAGTGACAGAGAGTATATATTCAGTAGACCCTGGAGTAGATAGACATCGTCTCATTTCCATCTCATCTTATTATATAATGAACATACACACTCTATCTTTCCCAACTTTTGGTCTCACTCACTCTGTCCAGGATTTCATGGATCTACGCAATTGCGTGGATCCTCAAGGCCAGGTACAGACGACTCTCCCTATAAGAATTCTGCCTATAAGAATATGCACTGAAACTGTTGTGTATAAGAATGAGAATTTTGGTCCCCGACTAGCAATATCCTCACAAAATCTAATTGCCAATAAGAATAAATGCTTTATAAGAATATTGTTTTCCCCAGTACACCCAGTCCCAAGTACATTCTTATAGGGTGAGTCGACTGTAGTATCAAATCTCCCCACTTGAGTCCTATGCTCCTCGAACCAGAACTGCTCTTTCTCATAAATTCCATTTGGATGTCGCGACTGGTGGGTCGGGGTGTTCATACTGGGCTCTCTGACTTCTCCCTACATCATTTCACCACGATGGCCTCTAAGTGATGCAACTCTTGGTTCTGACAATGGGCGTGCCCAGGTGCTCCCCCGATTACGCTCGAGTACCATCTGTGGCCAGAATGACTGTATGTACATATATAGAGAGACTTAATTAATGCTTACCACATTATGATGTAGCGAATCTTGAGACTGTAACAATGACGAAATGCCTTGAAGTTATGTAACAACCACTGCTGTAAGAATCCGGCACAAAGCCTCCCGCAGAGCTGTGCAGCAGTCTCAGCTTGTCTTGAAGTCTCCTGCTGATCTGCGTAGAGGTCTCAGAAGCTCCAAAATATAAGTATTCAATAAGTCAAATCTCAGAGCACCTGAGAATGCTCTTGCAGAGTCTGGGAGCTCTTTGCTTTGCTCTAGGGGGGTCTGGGAGTATCTAGAAGTACTTTGAAGCAGTGGTCAGGTCGCACGGAGTGCTTGGGAGGATAGTGTACTGCCTCCGGACCGATATACATTTTGCTGATGTAATCATTTCGAGAGCTTGATGCACAATGTCAGCAATGAAAACAATCCTTGGGATGATTCGTTTACCATTGAAATATTGGAACATGGAGGGTCTGAGTATCTCTGCATCAACAAAATGTAATTATGTCACTGGGAGCCTCTAGGAGTGTCTGAGAGTTGTCGGACCAGAATCCCACGGTGGTCAAATCCAACAGTTGACTTCACCATCACAGTGGCTTTTAGATGTACCTGTGAGCACCTGGGAGTGCCGGAGATGAGACTGGGAGCGCTGACAGCAAGCCTGGGAGTGCCAGCGGTAAGCCTCAGAGCACCTCAAATCACTGTAGAGCAGTCTGGGGGAAACAACATCTGCTTTGGGAATGCAGCTGGTGTGCATGGAAATCAAAGTTACCAATTATTGTTCAATGATTTTTACAGCGTATGTATTCAGTTTGTACTCTCATCTATGTATCTATGTATCGATATAGCTTCCCATCTACACAGTATATCTGGACTGACTGCAGGCGGTGCTTGAGAGCAATTCGAGGTGCGCCTGAAGATGACGATTGAGTGAACTCAGAGATACACTGGGAGTAGTGTGGGCAACGGTTCCAACCCGCTAGAATGGTTCCGGGTCAGGGTTGGAACCGGAACCGAACCATTGCAACGGGTCATACCAGAAGAAAACCCGGACCTTTGCCATTGGGCCGGTTCTACCACCAAAAACCCGGCATTTCAAGTCCACAATTTTGGCTCCAATTAAGTATGTGAGTTCTGATTTTATCATGACATGATCAGTGGGTTGATGGTGTAGTTTTAGCCCCTCTTCTACCTCCCGCTCTCAGATCGGCGGTCAGACCAATATTCGTCGAGTCGCTATCGAAAACCCACGAATTTCCCCCGAAATATGACGTTACTTCACAGCGATTCAATAAATATTAGTCCAATCGCAAATCTGACCGCGGGAGGGGAAAGAGTGGCCAAAACTGAACAATCTGCATACTGATCATATTGTGATACGATCAGAACTCAAATACTTAATTGGAGCCAAAGTTGCAGGAACCATGATATGGAACCGTGTTCCGGGTTTAACCCAGCCAAAATCCTGCCCATTTATTGCCGGTCCGGGTCACAAACCCACCAAGACAGAGCTGGTCGGGTGACTTGGCTATTGCTGACCAGGACCAGGATCTTCAGGTCGGATCCAACCTGGACCGAAGCCGGGTAACCCGGAACCGTTGCTAATCTCACTGGGAGGCAGTCAGTGTGTGAACTTGGAGATGGACTTGGAGGCTGTGATCGAGTGAACTTGTAGATGCACTGGGAGGCTGTGATCAAGTGAACCCAGGGATGCACTTGGAGGCCATGATCCTAGGAACCTGGGGGCCGTGATCGAGAGAATTTGGAGATGCACTTGGAGGCCGAGATCAAGTTGAACTCAGAGACGCACTCGGAGGCCACGATGAAGTGATTTTGGAGATGCACTTGGAGGCCGTGATCAAGCGGAGTGTGGAGATGCAGTCGGAGGCCACAATGATGTAACTCAGAGATGCACTTGGTAGCCATGATTGAGAAAGATTTGAGATGCACTTGGAGGCCATGATGGAGCAAGATTGGAGGAGTACTTGGAGGAGGTCGATAGGAGGCCCGCCGGGTCCTGAGACTCGATTCTTCAGTTACTTAATGCGCACCTGTGGGAATGTGATGAGGTGACTTTTTCTTTGAGGTCACATGGAGAGCTGGCTGGTGGTGGTTAATGTTGTAGGAAGGCACCCCGGAAGCTGAAGCTACATTCAGGGGTCAACTCGTAATCGTGAGAATGAAGGAAAGAAAGACAATCTTGGGTTGATACTGTACTCGGTGTATGCGGTACACGGTGTATGCTGTACTTGGTGTATGCAAACAGTTGGTGGTAACTCATGATTATGCCATGGAGACATAGATAGGGATGACTTAACTTCATGTCCTTACGTGATGGTAGAGAAAGAGATAGATCAGAATTGATGGGGGAAATCATTCTCCGAAACTGGAACTTCAGAGACTTTTGTGTACGAGTCAATTTAGTCTGCCTGATACGGCAGGTACTACTCCCGATCTGGCGGTTAAAAACACTGATACGAGGTCTTCTAAATCCGATCAGGACAGTCGTTCCCCTGACATCGCATATCCGCTTGTATCCTCCGTATCGTTCCTATCTTTATCCCCCATCACTCTTTCTCTACCGTCGTCGCAGAACACAAATGCAAGTCATCCCTCTCTATCGCCGCATGCCATGATCAAAAGTTAAAACTGTGTACAGCATACACCGAGTACAGCATACACTGAGTACAGCACACACCGAGTACTGCATACACCGAGTACGGCATCATTCCAAGATCGACTGTCTCCTGCTCATAGCCAGTCTGTCATCTCATGGCGGACATTCTTGTACTCAACTTTCTACATTCCCATGATTATGAGTTAACCAATGAATCGAGTCTCAGCTGCCGTCACACCTCCCTTCCGATCTACTCCCTCCAGATTGACCACCTACAAGTACTCCTCCAATCTTGATGGATCTTGGCCTCCAAGTGCATCTCCAAAGTTGCTTGATCACGGCCTCCAAGTGCATCTCTGATTTCAACTTGATCTTGGCCTTCAAGTGCATCTCCAAACTCGCTCCATCACTGCCTCCAAGTGCATCTCCAAACTCGCTCCATCACGGCCTCCAAGTGCATCTGCAAGCTTGCTCTATCACAGCCTCAAAGTGCATCTCTCAGTTACACAATCTCCAAATGCATCTCCAAACTCGCTCGATCACGGTCTTGATGTGCATGTCTGAGTCGAACTCGATCTCGGCGTCTAAGTGCATCGCTGAGTTCAACAAAATCTCAGCCTCCAAGTGCATCCCCAAACTCACTCCATCGCGGTCTCCAATGACATCTCCCAGTTCACACAATCTTGGCCTCCAAGTGCATCTCTAAATTCTCCCAATCAGCGTCTGTAGGCCTACCTGCGATTACACTTCTGTACTGTCTGCAGCCAGATTGGGCATATGTCTATATTTAAAGAGACTTAGATAAATAATACATGCTATATTACAATTTAGCGAATCTTGTGACTGTAACAACGACAAATCTGATACACGAAATACCCTCTGGTTATGGCACTTTAAGAACCATTGCTGTGAGAATATGGCACTAAGTTTCCAGCAGAGCTGCGCGGTGGTCTCAGCTGCTCCAAAATTTGACTATCCTATAAATCAAATCTCGTAGCATCCTGAGAATGCTCTTGCAGAGTCCGAGAGCACTTTGCTTAGCTCCAGGGGGGCATAGGAGCATCTAGAATTACTTGGGAGCACCGGTGGGGTCAACCAGAGTCTCTGGGAGTTTTGGGTGGGTCTTCCGGGCCGATTTACATTTTGCTGATGTGGGCTGGATTAGTCCTGGTGATTTCCCCATACTACCAACTTTGAATCTGGGTGGTCTTCACTACATTCGTGGCAAAGGGATTCATAATCATTGCATAAGTGACAGCTATTGGCTTCACAAGTGCCATGACCATGGCCGGATAGGTTGAGAGAGATATCTGGGCATTGTATTCTGCGCCGACGATGAGGCCTGTCAAGTCATCAGAATAGGGCTCATATCACCACAAATTTCCATTTTTCAATGCCACCAATTGCTCACCGGCTTCATTTGAATTCTTCCTCTAGGAAATATATACATCAGCAGGGGGATTTAATCATTCAAATGCTTGAGCAGATACCTTCTTCGATGCGTGCGGTGCAGGCTTGCGTTCATGCTCCTCCACTGAGACACTCTAGACCTCCCACCCATCAGGATGTTGGTATTGCGCCGAAATCGACGTAATTGAGTTGCAGTGACTCGTTTTCCAAGTGTTGATGGGAAGTAATCTTTCGAAGACTGCTTGCCCATTGCTGTCCTGGAAGGTCGCCCAAGAGGCTCATCGTCAGATTCTGAATTGTCATCTCAACCATTATTGTAATCATCGGGTATCGGGCTGAGACAGTGATCAAGATTCTCGTCGTGGATAGATCTTCTGCTTCTCCTGGTGCTAGAAGGAAGCGGAGGAGGAGGCGAAGTGTAGCACGTTGCTGTCATGATTTACTGAGGCGGCTAATGATAAGTACCAAATTATTTAATACGTAACTAAAGGAAATCTGAAGGAAAGTGGAGTAAATTAATTAAAGCGTTGTGTAAAGAACAGAAAGTATTGATATAATTAAAAGCATTGTCGTGATGTGTGTTGTTATCCTGTCAACGATTGAAGGATCTTGGCTTGTCCGGCCACCATCACTTCCAACTGCTTGGATGGACGGCAATACAGAACTAGGAATGGCAGGTGACAAGCATGCTGCAGGGTTATTGATTGGCTTCCTTTGATGAGAATCGTTACCGCCATGAGCTGAAGAGCAAACATGTTTCACTGATTTTTCGGGCTAACTTCTGCTAGGTAAACATACCGAACTATTAATTACATGATCGCCACACGTGGAGCCGTATCGCTGTCACAATGCCTTTCCCAAATTGAAACATCTGAACAATCAATCTCAATATTGTAAACTCTCAATACAGTGTTTCATGCATGAATATGAATGATGTAATATTACAATTAACAAAACACCAAAAAGAGACTCAAAATTTCACCAAAAAACACCAAATTATGACCCATCCGTCCACCCTCCTAATTGCCATAAAAATTCCCACCCACAAAGCAAATCCATGAGCAAATGTCCAGCCAGTGTATTCCATCCTCACAATGACTAATTTGCAGCTGGGCAGCTGCTTGTATGCTTCCTATTGGCCAAAAAGCCTGGAGTGGGACAATTCACAATGTGATTGTACTCGCATAGCCAAGCCACATCCTCATTAGCCACAAGGCTTTGGTTGTAATTGGCGAAGAGACAATGAGCATAGTTGCCGATGACTTGAGAGATTTGCTGCTGTGTGATAATTCTTTTTTCAAGCTTCCATTTAAAATTTTGGAAGTCTGTTTTCGTCATCAGGAAGCTCGTTGGATTTGGGCGCTGCGTCTCACTATCAGCAGCTGATTCCTCCCCAATATCGTCAATCACATCCTTAGCTGGAGGTGGGAGAATGTCATCCAGAGGATGGTAGCTGCGGCAACTAGGCATAGGTGTCTGGGCACAGGCTGTGCCGCCAGCGTATTGGCCACGATAAGCCACGCAGAAAAGGGTTCGATTGCTTGAATTCATTGCCGCCTTTACCCATCTGGCAGGAAAATTGTTATCGAAGATTGGGGTAATATCACCAGTATATGGGCCACCGTCTTCATTCAGCTCCTCCTGGCGGCCCCAAAACTCTCGGCTTTTCTGGCTGTGGTCTGGCAGACCAGTGATTACCACATTCACTATGGATAAAATAGTCGTATAGGCAATTGATGTAAATATCGGAAGTATCAATTCATCATCCCCAGCCCAGTGCCCTGAAAATAGCTGCATATTGTTTTTGCCCACCCTTTTTGCAGCAATGCCCTGATCCACAAATGTGAGACCAAAGTTAAATTGCTCCACAAGGAAATTGGTCGAGCCATCGCAACGCACCTTGATCGGCGAAGACCTGTGACCCGAGGTTCTTTCCTCATTGTCAGCTGTAATTACACATCATCAGGAAAAGTAAAAGAAGCATCAGGGCAATGAAATACATACCAATGTCCAGGAGTTCCCTCGTCTTAGTCGGGGTTTCTTCGAGCCTATTCTTCATTCGGCCAAGGCCAATTTCCTCGAACTCGTCCAGTGCTGCCTGGAGTTTCTGATCATTGAGGTTAGCCTTGTCTGCCATGTACTGTTTTGAAAGTGGCCTTTTAGACTCCTGATCACTGATTTGAGTAACACCACGATCGATTAGGAGCTCCCATTGCTTGGGGTCTGCGCGTTGCTTGTTGATGATGCTCATGAAGTTGGCAATCTCCCAGACATGCTCTCTCACTTCATTTTCTATCTGCAGTGTTGTCAAGTCACCCTTATCCTGCCAAATCCCCATGATTTCTGCTGCCCATTGGCTGACACCAACACCAGTGTTCACAGCCCAGATACGGACTTGTAGAGTCGGCATCTTGATTGTATTATCATCTGCAACGACTGATTTTGCCAACCAGAAGGCATCCCATCCCATTGTAGGTTTTCAACAGTGGTCAATGATTGAATGGTGGATATTGAATCGTTGTTACTCTAAACAAGTGTCGGGAGTGTTGAATATGTCATCAAGGATGATGAGATGTGGTAGCAGAGGTGAGGAGGGTGTGTCGAAGGTTCTGAAGACTGTAAGTAATGTGGGCAGGCCAGGCCAATATATATATTGGCTTGGAGCGTTTTCTTGATCCGGCTAAATCATTTTCCCTGCAATTCAGCTAGGAGGCGATTTGCTTAGGATCATCTAAGCACCCTGATTCATCGACTGAATGCTTAAGTTCATCACAAAGTCAACTCAAAGCATGCTCTGCAGTCAGAACTCACTCCTCTGTTCTGGCTCTAGTTCATGTACCCCGCGATGACGTTGCTGGATTGGTATGTAACGAGAATGCACGAGTCATGTAAGGTTCGAACTTCACCAACAGTGACAACTATTAATCAGGCAATGGGCAGAGGAGTGTCTCGTGAGGGTACAAAACAATCACTGCAATGAGCTGAATGCCGATGCGGTATGCTTTTCGAGATTCAACAGATGTTGAAATTTAGAGAGCTGTTCAATACTATGCAAACATGTGAAGGAGAATGAGAAAAATCCTATGACAATGGTATTACCCCTTTTTGGAAAAAGTGAATCGAGGTGAAGCAGTTGCCGAGTACCTGCCGGCTTGTAATGGTATGAGTAGCTGAAAGACTGATGTGATGCATGTTAACATTGCTGCGATATGTTTATTTGCTGATGAAACATGGATCTTTGTTAACAGTGCCGTGACTGCTGCAAAACGTACTCCTACTATGACACTTACATCACTAACATCCGTTGCGACCATGAAGAAAGGATAGTATACACGTCAGCCGAGAAACTGCGAAATGATTGTTTTGCGATGGAGCTTGATAGTATTTTACTTCCATTCATTCATGAAGTGCATTGCGACCCTTTTCTTCACCCTTCGGATGATGATACCAGTGAGACAGTGGCCGCCAGCGAGAATACATGTATCGATCCAGATGAACCACCATTTCGGACATGTATTTGTGGTACTCCATACTTCGATAACATTCTAACCGGCAAGCCCATCAGTAACGAGTAATTTCATAACTTCTACAATGAAATTGATCCATCGTCACTATTGTCTTGTGAGGAGAAGTATCGATCAGCCAACTGGTGCCTGAAGTATAACTTGAGCAGAGCTGCTATACACAAGCTGTTCAGGAACCCTACGATGGCGACTATCACCAACTTCACTCCATCCCACATGGGAATCATGAGGTTGAACAAAATGTCCCGCGCGATGGGCATTGACTGTTGGAAATCTGGCAAAGTGTGTTATATTCATTTCGCCAATCCAAACAACCTTGGCGACAATTATTACACACGTTTCGTTTACTACATATCTGTTAAATGCCTTGTTTACCTCATGCAACAGCCTGTGTTGAGGAAACATATGTCGTATGCTCCAGGAAAGGATTTCAATGATGCTAAAGAACATATCTACTCAGAGGTGCAATCAAGCGACTGGTGGTGGAATGACCAAGTACGTTAGTTGAATTTCGTCATAGGTACGATGATTTGGACTACCTCATTATCTAAGGCGGCTGCTTGGAGCTAGGATTGTTTCTCAATTCGGCTCTTCAGCCCAGACACATCTTACAACCTATTTGGGTGATATGATGGAATGGACAGTATATTTGATTCTCAGAAACATCGACTGGATGATTAGATCAAGGCCTTCAAATCTTGCAAGCATCCTTGTTGTCCATATTTCCATTCCACTGAAATATCACTTTATAGAACATCGAAGAACATCTGCAGTGAAGGAACAACAAATGCAAAATCAAGAGGTTATAAGGAAGGTCTTCGGGCTAATTTTTCGTCCTCTCAACACGCTTTTGACTACTGGAAAGCTTATGCTTTGTGCAGACGATCAGATGGGGCAATGTTATCCTGTCATGCGTGCATGGATGGCTGACTCCTTGGAAAATAGACACTTGCACTCAATCAAGCAGCCCCATTGCCCTGTGTGCGAATTACTGAAATTGTCGTCCGGAGAAGGGAATTCATTGTAGTGGCAATTGAAAGAAAATTGGCAATACTTCCAAAAGATGATACTTGTGACTCAGAGAGATGAGACGGAGCGATGGGAAGGAAGACACTATCTGGATGATCGATTGGTTGGAACCTCAGAAGGCGTCTTCTATAATATGAAATCCATCTCTCCAACGACAGTTATCGTACCCAATATTGTTCATTCTGGCTATCATACTATGCTTAAGCATTCGCTGGAATGGGAAACGTCCTTCCTCGAACAATATTCCAGGATCGACAAAATTAACCAGCACTTGGCGATGATGATTTGATATTCTGGCTTCGCTCGAGTCAACCAGCCATATTGCAAGGTAATACAATGGACAGGTAAGGAGATGAAAGCACGCAGCCATGTGATTGTTCCAGTTTTTGCGGCAACTCTTTTAAACCATTTGGCAAGCCAAAAAATTCCCTTCACAGAAGCTCTGTTGTGGGTCAAGAACTTGGTGTATGTTCACATTAGAGCACAGTACCAGTACCATACTGCGACAACGATTGAGTACATGGAGAATGATATGGAGGAGTTCCATCGTCGTAGGGATGATTTCAGTTCACTCCACACCAGTAAATCTACAATAAAGGTCTCAGAAGCCTTGACAAAGCTACTTACTCCGGATACACAGGAGGAACTGGAGAGTGACACCGCTTGGAACACTCTGTCTGCGGCTGCGAGGCATTGTCGTGTTGATGAAGATAAAATTCAGATCGAGTCAGAAATTGCACATCATGTTGTGGACGGATCCAATTTCAACTTCGTGAAGATGCGTGTCCTGAACCACTTCTCTGACGATATCCGCCAGCTTGGCAACCTCTTAAATATAAGCTCTGAACTTCCAGAAAAAGAGACGATGAATCTTAAAACGAGTGTACTGACAATTGAATCGTCATAAGGCTGCCATCGAGATTTTGCGAATAAAAGCTCGAAAGGAGGTGTTTCAGTATCGAAAGTTGAATACACACGCTACAAAACAAAGTTATGACGATAATATGCCTCCAACCGAAGCGCCTATAAACTGACTGATGAAAAACCCGTTACCCGAAATCAAGACCGTTGATGAATTGCCCAAGTGGTGTGCAATGCCAAAAGGGAAGCTCCAGAATCACATTGCTTGGTGTTTCAGAAGATTTGCCGACTACACAGCCCACGTCGATCACCTCCAGTATTTCAGTCGTCTCAACGATGTAAAAGACATTCAGTAGAATGCAGTAGCAATTCCGGTGATATCTTTTGAATGCGACAAGCAAGTAGTTAACATGGCTGGTTGCATTGGGTCCACAAGGTGGAGAAAGCATTTGCCACCAAGACATAATACATAGTTTCTCTGGATGTGGAGACGTCCGGATAGCCACAGTTAGTCAACTGCGGGACGCATTCCCGCACAGTTGAAGTGGCTTTGTGTCATCAAGGATGCTCAATCGAGCGGTACAGGGCTTCTTGCCGTGGTTTAGACATTTGAAACAGGGCCGATATGTCAGACTGCTGGTATGGTGATTGTCAAGGAGAGGCATCAACCTCACATCCAACCTTTGCACCATGGAAGCTACCGTTGTAAATATCATTTTCGCATCTGCATGACTTACATTGTCCCTATCAGCATGAACCAAGGAGCTGTACACCTTCTTCCACTGACGGCGCAGCCAGATAGCTGTTGGTGGTACTTGAGCAATACGATTGATGTGAATGATTTCAATTTGTTTCACATGTAGATTATTCGACTTGATGCTTGAAGTAGTTGTTGCAGTGATCTATAGAAATCTGAAGAGTGTTTACTCTGGCTGTCTTAGATTTTGTAATGGGAGTTGTGGAAGCTTGGGTATAATCGATATCTCAAGGGATTAAATAGTTGAGAATGTTCTTCGAATCAATGGAACAGTTCAACAAACCATCGAAACAACTAGAATCTAGGTGACCAACGTGAAAGAAACAAGTCAAATACATTAGCTTTAATGACAAAATACATTTTTGATATGTCGTGACGACGGGATCACATTATTGAATGCTTTGAAGCATGGTGGAAGATTGAAAATAAGTTGTTCAGATTATTTGTGGAGAATGTGGAGAAGGAACAGTACGTGGGGTCCATTATTGGAAAGCAATTTCTCAGTTTCCTGATGTTGGTAATTTCTGAAAGGTAAGCTTTGAACTCACAGAAATTATGATGACCGATCTTAGAGACGCATACCGACAATCGAATCGGCATGAGGCCACCTTCCCGATTGTGCGAATGCAAGCTCAAAAGAAGGTTGTTTAGCAGTAAGAGCTGAATGCAAATGCTGGAAAATCACGTTGCGACTATGATCTGCCTTGAACAAATGTGTTTCTCAAGTGAATGATGAGAAACCTGGGACCAGAAATCAAGACCCTTCATGACTTAGCTGAGTGGTGCGCAATGCCAAAAGCAGAGCTACAGAATAACAGTACTTGGTGTTTCAAGATATTTGCCAACGTCAGAGACTACATTAATCACAACCAGTATATCAGATGTCGCAATGATGGAAAATGCATTTCGTACAATGCAGTAGCAATTCCGGTGACATCTTTTCAATGCGACGAGCAAGCAGTTCATTTGGTTCATTGCACTGGGTCCACAAGGTGGAAAAAGCATATGCCACCATGAAATTATACAGTGCTTCTCTAAATGTTGATAAGTCTGGATAGCCACTTCAAGTCGAATGGTAGACGCATTCCCGTACAGTTGAAGTGTCTTCTCGTCATCGAGAATGCTGAATGAAATCTTAATGAGTTTCTTGCCGTGGTGCAGACATTTTCAACAGTGCAAATTTGCCACACTGCTGGTATGGTAATTGTCGAGGAGAGGGATTAACCTCCGATGCAACCCTTGTATGATGGAAGCTACTGTCATACACCACTTTTCAGCATCAGCACTGCTTGTATCTTCTGAATATGTGCAATCCAAGCAATGGTACACCTTCTTCCACTGACACCGCAGCCCAATAGCCCGCAGTTGTACTTGAGCAACACAATTAACTTGAATACTTTCAATTTGATTCACATGTAGATTATTCAACTAGATGCTTGAAGTGATCATTGCAGCTATATATAGAAATCTGATCAGTGTTTAATCTGGGTGTCTTAATTTTTGTAATGGGAGTTGTGCAACATTGTGTATAATGGATGTCTCAAGGGATTAAATAGTTCAAAAAACTGTCAAAATAATCAAAATCTACAGGATCTATGGGAAAGAAACAATTCCAATAAATTAACTCCAATGACTAAATACATTCTTGAGATGCTGTAACAACGTGCTTACATCATTGTACGTTTTGAATCATTGCCAAAAATTGCTAATCAGTGTCTCAGATTGATTGTGGAGAATGCAGAGAAGGAACAGTGAATGGGGTGTATTTTCAGAAACAAATATCACTTTGTGCCGATGTTGCTTATCTACAGCTCTAGAGTTGCAAAGTAACCGGGACTTAAATGAGAGTAGTTAAGAATAACACACTATCTCCTTATTCGCATGTAAATGGGAATCATCTGAGACATACCTTGTTTCTGTTTTTATCGAAGATAATTCAAATGTTAATGAGAATCATGGAAGGGATCATCGTGTATCTTCTTGCACTTTGTCGAAAGACAATCCAAATTGAATGTGAGAATCACTGAAGCATATACAGTAAACTTAGATTCATCATAGATCCAACACGAGGCTTGGCAAACATAAACAGCAAAATAAGTGAACAGCGACGACGTTAATCGGAAGGCGAACAGTGGCGATCGATTTCTAACATTGAATTGACCCTGGAACGAGACCACCAGTATACCTGGACCGTCGGAGGAGAGTGGGCATGTCAGCGAGAGAGAACGTGCATGGAAATCCACACAATTGAGTGGGAGCATGTCAAGGCTTGTTGGAGGTCAAAACACAGAAACTTCACAATAGCTCAGTAGTCGTGACAGAGAGCAGCATACAGACACCAGCATTCGATTTCTAGCATCAGACTGACCTTACAATGTCACTTCCAGCCCCCCTGGACGATCGAAGGAGGCCGAAGGCAAGCGGCCCGATGCAATGGCATGCGCATCAGTCACGATGGCAACCCAAGCGGGTAACAGTCTTATTTGAGTGTTAGGGGTTCTCCTCTGATAGCGGTAATGATACATGTTATCCAAGCAAGTACTCATGACTACCATTTGGAAGTGGATACCATTGGTCATTAGAAGCAAAACACCTTCTTGCGTATGGAAACAT
>Ga0307514_10001006_pt1 | contig 41277 bp, 39 predicted proteins | sample 16_EM_MG_FD_203088 | JGI IMG/M metagenome (GOLD analysis project Ga0307514, IMG submission 203088) | Populus trichocarpa ectomycorrhiza microbial communities from riparian zone in the Pacific Northwest, United States - 16_EM | ecosystem: Host-associated > Plants > Roots > Unclassified | place...
TGAAGATCCGTTAGATGGGCAAGTGGTACCGCCTCCCCCTCCTGTTGAAGTCGATGGCGAAGAAGAATACCAGGTAGCCGGAGTTGAAGATAGCCGAATGTATCGGAGCCAGCTACAGTACCTTGTTAGATGGACGGGTTATGATTCTCTTACTTGGGAACCAGCGAAGTTCGTTGACGGGCTACAAGCAGTGGAGGAATTTCATCAACGATACCCCCGGAAACCTGGACCATTGGGAAATGCTCTCGGAGGACCTCGAGCTTAAGGGGGGGATACTGTCACGGCGCAGGTAGGTACAAGAATACTTAGAGATAATGGAGGGAGATTTCTGGTGGTGTCAAAGGAATTGTGTTACGGAAGGACGGAGACGTTGGAAGATGCGGAGGAAGCGGCAAGAGGGTGGCGGTATAATATAGTAAGATAAAGAAGTGGTCTGAGGTGTTGCGACGTCGGGTGATGTGGCGTGGTTGTTACGATAAGGAATAGTGGAGTGGTGTGTAAGATCATGGGATGAGATTTGGACGGTACATCGGAGCATGAGGAATGGTTCGAGGGTGACGGACGGATTGTATATAAAGAGAGTGTTGTTGGTAGTGGAGGATTTCCTTTTCTTCTCTCTTTACTCGTTCTCTTGTATAGCAAAGCAGGTTACGACTCTGAAACAGCTTCGACTCTTGTCTTGTCTTGATTCCCTCGAAACGAATATCGAGCCTTTTGTCTTGTTTTGCGATATCACATTATTGTTACCAATATCACCTACGCCCGACCCTGCCCGTTACAATCTGCTTCTGCCGATCATGCTCCATGCGATACTGTACCGTTTTACAGATTGTGCCCATCACCCAGCCAGGTTTGTCATCTTTGGTAAGCTTGCCCCCCACAGGATCTTCTTCTTCATCATCCTCGTCTTCCCCATCCTCCTCATCGTCAGAACTCCCAAGATCGCTCAGGATATCGCCAATGGCGTTCAACTTCTCCTGAAATGTTGTTTCAGGCTTGGTGGTTGTCAATTCCGCCTTTTCAGCATTTCTCATATCATCCAGCTCCTGTTTCATTGCTGTCTTTACATCTTCAACTCACATTCTTGCAACAGAGGTCTTTCTTTCCACATATTTCTCGATCCATTTCTCCTTCTCTTCGTTGCTTAAGAAATGAGTTTCTCATCGTTTCTCCGCAGCAAGCTTCATTTTGGATCGCAGGCTGCGCAATGCTCCAATGGCTCGGACCAGTTCCGCTTCCAAGCCGCTGTTGCCTTTTTATTCGCTTGATGATGTCATCGGGTGGAGTGCTTTTTTGATTTCCATATTCGCCTGCCGGCAGTGGCGCAAGGTTGTATTTCAGAGCATTGACCATTGTATTTTGTGTTGACTTTCTTGATGGACGAGATGTTGGATGTTGCAAGATATGGACCACATAGAGGCAAGCTGCATCTTGTATGTTGAGGTTGGTACGCTTAATCGATTTGAACAAAGCAAACTCTGCGTTTTGACCTTCACTACATTGGGAATAGCAATGCTAACCGTACATCATGACATGATGTTTAGCGTCTGTTGCATCTAGGATCCCAGGGATGTCTTGAGACAAACATCAGCAGACGTCCTTTCCGTTGAAGAATGTACCATTTATATGTCGCAATGACGAGATTTTGGCGGTCGTTCACCACAATTTATCTCTGTAAACAAACACACAGCATCAGACGGACTTGGTGCAAATCGCAGGACCGTTGGCAACCCGCGAAATGGGCTGCTATGTACAACAGGATTCATCTTGTGTAGAACGAGCAAGTTGGCTGTTACCCATGCCATTTTGACTTGAAGCTAACTATATATTCCTCAGGACTTCCCACTTCTTTTCGTTATCTTCTTCCTCAGGACTTCCCACTTTGTTTCATTATCATCATCTCTTCACTTCCTCAGAAGCAAATTATGGCTCCACACGCACCGCAACAAGGTGAGTGTGGAACTGAGTCGAGTAGAATGACGGCCGGTTCATTCGATACGCCACCCGCTGAGACCCAACTACAATGGAGACACCACTTAGTTCACCGGGACACTTCAAATGCAGCCACCCAAAACATGGCCCTGGACGCACAGTTGAAAATTGTCCGTGAAACCAGAAGCAGAAAGAATAGGAAACACCATGCAATCAGATGGAAGTGTAGTCGTATCGAAGAACATGGCCGTCAACTTATGATATAATATACAGTTTGAGTATGTCGAGAACTGTGTGACCAGTTTATAGCCACCCGTAATTGGAAACCTCCATGGTCGACCAAGGCATTTGTCCACACAGTCCATGAAATCAAACATCATGATGATGTCACCTCTGGGATTGTTGCGGACAACTATAGTGATAGGAATCTGCGAGAGTGGACCAAACAGGCTTCAACCACGTTGGAGGATGCTACGGAAGCGTATATGGTGGGGGTAATAGCCACATCTACTCTGTAGATGTAGCAACTAATTTCTTGTAGGTTTTCAACATGTCTGCAACAATGGCAAGGCAAGGAGGTCGGGTACAGCTAGAACAGTCTGACATGCGCCTGGCCTTGAATATGGCCAGACTAGCCAAAGGAGGGTTTTCGCGTACCGCAATGAAGCAAACACAATTTCTAATCAAGAAACCTCGGGCGGAAGTCCGAGAACAAAAGAAGCGGGGAGTTGAGTTTCCTGGGCATAATCATGTGAAGGCGGCAACGCAAAGGCACCCGACTATGCTTCAGGAAAATCAGACTGACGGCTGCCTTCCTTGCCAAAATGGCACTGCACAGAATCATTATACATGCTGGAGACGCAAAGGCACGGGTGCACCTCCAGCAGAACGACTCAGACAGCCGACACCAGAACCGACGCCACAGCCACCGAAAATGCCACCTGTTCCACCTGGTAACAATGAGGCAGTGCACTTATCCGAAATCGAAAGTGTGCCTCCCGGATATGTGTACATCCATACTCCTCTTCCCAGTGCTCAATTTTTCAATCTGGATGCATATGCCAAAGATCGCAAATGTGATAAAGATTTTAATCCAGATTTGCTAACTGATAAAGGAACATTCACTGGTTAGTACACTGTCTGCTGCGTGGTAATGCAGCAGACATCCATTTTACAGATGACAGCAGCCAATTGAGCGAACCTGATGGTGAAGATGAGCATCGATCGAATGGAATGTGATTTTTGAGTGTATTATTATCTACCATTAGCAGACACTTTAAAGTACATTTTACAGGATATATTTATATGAATTATTAAAGAACAATGTAGTGATGAAGGAGCAAGTACATTAAGACAGTACAAAGGCTGCCAAAACACCATCAATGATATATTAGGCCAAATTAAGTGATACCATATTGTGGATATTCCCGTGGCAAAATGAAAGTCAACGGAGCGTCAACAATTTTTGGTCTTGCATCATTGGTAATCTGCGTGGCGATCGTTTGCAGCCATTCACAAATGTGGTATTGGCTGGCTCTGTAGGCAAAAGTGGGAGCCACACGCTCCCTGCCCCATTCTGAATATGAGCGTCAATGGAGTGTCAACGATTTTTGGTCTTTTAAGTCAGGTAATTCAGAAGCGATTTGTTTGTTACTATGCATAATCATGGTATTGGCCGCTTTTATTGGGAAAAGAGATAGAGGCAAGTTCCCTGCCCCATCATGAAGATGGGTGTCAATGGAGCGTCAACAATTTTTGGCCTTTCATTATGGGTAATCAAAGTGCGATGCATCGGTTATTTATTATATACGATGTTTGGATGGTTTTTCTAGGCTAAAATGTTCATGAACGCTTCGTTGCGTCATTGTAAATGAAAGTAGTTGTTACCGCCCAGGAGGCTGTCATGGGAACGTTGCTTGCTCATCTGCCGAGAGGCTGCCAATTCCTCCGTAATAGAGGTTTGCAATCATGCGCCACTTAGATCACCCAAGCTGCCAGACCTTTAATCATTGATGCTCATTTTCAAGATGGGGCAGGGAGCGTGTCGCTTCTGCTTGTGCGTAGAAAGGAGACAAATACCTCAGTTATAACTCTCTGCAACCAATGCCTGCTCTGAGTTCTCAGAATGCAAGATCTAAAATCATTGACACTCCGTTGACCCTCATTTCGAGGATGGGTCAGGGAGCATTTGTCTCCATATTGTGATCAGAATGGCGGCCAGTACATCCAAAAATAACAACAGTGTACCATCGTTAATATTTTATGATCAACAGTAGGATATCTGAATGCGAAAATAAATAGAACAAACCTAAATGGAAACGCAGTGATTTGACCCGATGGGTCTAGCCAAACACAGCGCAACTCCCGGGTTGACGGGTATGGGGCCGGGTTTGGACTGCCAAGAAGCAGCGGGTCGGGTTTCTGGACGGTTCTGAAATTGAACCAAACAGTTTTTCCGGTCCAAACCCTGGCCGCTGGCGGGTTACCTGGACCCGTTGCTAACATTAGTTTTCGCGATGCTTCTTTCAAGTGTCACGACCAGTGTACTCACTCTTGTGAATATGACAGCAAGAAGTTTATGAACGGTTCACACTGCCTATCGCAATATCCCAAATCATCTCTCGACGTACTCCTACATCGCCCGATCAGATTTGTCCTCGCGATGATGATAGTACTCGCTCCATACCTCTAATGAAGCATGTAGTTCTTGTTTTAAAGACCCTCAAGGCTTAATTTGACTGATGATAGTTACCATGCAGAAGTGGTTCGCGATATCGAATTTGTGGATACAAGATCGTCAGTACCTAGCAGTTCAATTGTCGCAGCAATGCCAGACAGGGAGCTACAAGATTACATTGAGTGGTGTTCCAAAATATTTGCCGACCTCATGGACTACTTCGATAGCGATCAGTATTTCAGCCGTCTGAACGATGCGAAATACATTCGGTACAATGCAGTGAGGATGCCTGTGAAGTCTTCTCAATGCAACCAGCAGACAGTTCATATGGTACATTCCTCTGGGTCCACAAGGTGCAAAAAGCATCAGTAACCAAGAGATGATACAGTGCTTCACTGGATGGGGACGAGTCCGGATAGCCACTTTTAGTTGTCTGTGGAAAGTATTCCCTCACCATTGAAGTGGCTTTCCGTCATCGGGGATGCTTAATCGATTGTTAAACAGATTCTTTCCTTGGTCCAGACGTTTGCAATAGGGCCAATATGTCAGACTGTGGGTATGGTGATTGTTGAACAGAGACATTGACCTCTGATGCAACCCTTGCAAAATGGAAACTACCATTGTAAGCCTCATTTTGTCATCGGGACCACTTATATTGTCCCTATGTGCGAAGTCCAAGTGGCAGTACACAGTCTGCCACTGATGCCTAGTGTTAGCGATGGTTCCGGGTAACCCGCCAGCGGTCCGGTTTTTCGCCGGTGGTTCGGTTTAGTTCGGTTCCAGACCTGGCCAAAAATCTGACCCTCTTTGTCTTGCCGGTTTTGTAACCCAGACCGGACATAAACCTGGGGGTTTTAGGCCGGGTTGGAACTGGACTGCAGTTCGAACGTTACGGTTTCTACACTTTTGAATAAAATTAAGTATTTGAGTTCTCATCGTAGCGCGACATGATCAGTACATTGATTGCGCAGTTCTGGCCGCTCATTCACCTCTCCCTTTCTGATTTGCGATGTGACTGATATTCGTAGAGTGGCTGTGAGAAAAGGGCAAATTGTAAGCGAAATTTGCGGGTTTTGGATAGCGACTCAAGGAATACTGGTCGGATCACATATCTGAGATCGGCAGGTGAAACAGCGGCTAGAACTGCACAATCTATATACTGATCATGTCATGATACGATCAGAACTCAAATACTTAATTGGTGGCAAAGTTGTGCTGTTGAAATGCCGGGATTTTGGTGGTAAAACGGGCTCATTTCGAATGGGCCTGGTTTTTCAGGTGGTAAGACCCGTTGCCACCATTCCAGTTTCGGGTGGAACCGGAACTGGAATCGACCCGGGAATTTTGACCCGTTCCTAACACTACTGATGCCACAGCCAGATAACACCAGGGGGTACTCAAGCTACACAATTGACTATAATGCATTCAGTAAGATTTGAGTGTAGATTATTCGATTCAATGCTTGAAGTAATCGTTGCTACGTTATATAGACATCTGATGAGTGTTTACTCTGGATGTCTTAATTTTTGTTATGGAAGTTGTGCAAGCTTGTGTATAATTGCCGTCTCAAGGGATTGAATAGTTAACAATGTTCTTGAAATCAATGGAACAGATCAAAAAACTGTTAAAACGATTAAAATCTTGAGGACCAACATGAGAGAAACAAGTACAGTAAATTGGCTTCAATGACTAAACAGGTTTTTGAAGTATCCTGACAACCCAATCACATCATTGAACTCTTCGAAGCATGGTAGCAGCTCGCCAACAAACCTGTTGGATGATTGTTGGAGAATGTGGAGAAGGATCAGAGTGTGGGGTCCAATGTCGGAAACCAATTTTCCTTTTTGCTGATGTAGTGGTTAAGGACTGCTCACAACCTATCGCTTTGCTGAGTGCTACTAAAATGTTCTTGATCATTTTAAGATTCATGCTAGTGAATGGCGGTTGGTTATGGTTGGGATGGTGATATTGATTAAGATGTAAATATTGCGCAAAGTTATTGGTGGGCAGAGGGAGATGAATGGTACTGTATGGTCAGTGTCTTTCCTTCGGAATAGGGGAGAGCTGGCTCTTCATATACATTGAGCAGCATCATGCTCCAATTCCTTCTTTTACCAGTCTCTATGTAGTTTCCAATATCACCAGTATGCTCTGCTCATATCCATTTTCAATATCTTCTCATATTCCCCTCTACTAGATCAGATTGTAATCGACTGTTCGGCATACCACGCTGCTGGTACCAGTTCTCCGTGATCACTTTATTTTCCACTGCTGTGATAGTTGTCCCATTGTTCATCCTGAAGTTACTAGAGGCATAGAGGTGATTGGTAACAATTTTCTGTGTAACATGGGTTCAACTCAGCCAATAGGAATATTTCATCCACCACAATCTAACATATGCACTCAATTATAGGGATTCGATATTCTCCCTGCATCATGCGACTTCACCCAGTTGTGAGGCTTTGGTATAATCAACTCTTTTCATTATCATCCATGGGATGGATCTCCTCCCTTCTCCTCTGATGCCCTCTTCTCTTTGCTATGATTGCTCAGATGGAAGGTTTGCCGGAACCAGATAAGTAGCCTTCAATTTATCCACTAGCTTCTGACACTCCACCATATCCCCTTCCTGCACCCATACTCATCTCTCCCAGTCTTTGAGATTCCCTGAACACATCCATAATCTTTCTATATATTTCCAGCCTGTTCCTGCCTCCACCTCAACTTTCTCCAATTCTTCCTTGTGTGTGTTATTAGGCATAACAACATCCTGAGCACAGTGTGTGACTTCTATGCAAGTGGAGAACATCTTGAGTCAACCAGCATCTATCAAGCACACCAGCTCTGCTCCATGTAGTTCTGCCAGTCATTAAGTCCCTAACCTGTGGGCAATATCTGTGACACACTAGGGTCCTCACCACATAACAGCCAGTGTAGTGCTGTAGGACTGCTCTATTTTGGTTTCATGCAAAACAGCCAAATTGCCAATTTGGTGGTCTTCAGCTTGGAACTCAGCTGCTTGGTCAATGTAATATTTGTTGGTATGTCTCAAAATTGGCAGCTATCAATGTTTCACCGCTTTCTGCATTGGAGAACATGAGAATAGACCACACCTCAGACGAGCCTGGTATTGTTACTGCCTGGGCAACAACTGATCCTCTATAGACACATCTGATATCTGGTCTAGCTTAGTGTGAGCAACAGGTCCGGGTAACCCACCAGCGGTCTGGGTTTGGACCAGAAAAATGTTTCGGTTAGGTTCCGGTACCCTCCAAAAACCCAACCCGCTGCTTCTTGGCGGTCCAAACCCGGCCTCGTACCTGTCAACCTGCGGGTCACCGAGTTTGGCTAGACCCGTTGGGTCCAATCTCCGGTTTTGCATTTTGGGTGGTTCTATTTATGGTTGCATTCAGATGTCCCACTGTTAATCGTAAAATATTAAAGATGGTACGTCGTTGTTTTTTTTGGATGTACTGGCCACCTTTGTGATCAAAATATGTAAGCAAACGCTCCCAGACCCATCCTGGAAATGAGCGTCAACGGAGCGTCAACAATTTCAGGTCTTGCATCCTGAGTAATCAGAGCGGGCATTGGTTGCAGAGTGTCATAACTGAGGTATTGGTCTCCTTTATACGCAAAAGGAGAAGCGACACGCTCCCTGCCCCATCTTGAAATTGAGCGTCAACGATTTAAGGTCTCGCAGCATGGGTAATCTAAGTGGCGCATGATTGGAAACCTCTATTACGGAGGGATTGGTAGCCTCTCGAGGCAGATAAGCAAGCAACGTTCCCACAACAGCCTCCCGGACAGTAACAACTAATTTCATTTACAATAATGCAATGAAGAGTTCATGAATATTTTAGCCTTGAAAAACTGTCAGAACATTGTATATACACAATAACCGATGCATCGCGCTTTGATTACCCATGATGAAAGGCCAAAAATCGTTGATGCTCCATTGACACCAATCTTCATGATGGGGCAGGGAACGTGCCTCTATCTCTTTTCCCAATAAAGGTGGCCAATACCATGATCATGCATAGTAACAAACAAATCGCATCTGAATTACCTGACTTACAAGACCAAACATCGTTGACGCTGCGTTGACGCTCATATTCAGACAGGGGCAGGGACCGTGTGTCCCCTCAGCGTAAAACGAGAGCCAATACCACATTGATGAATGGCCACGACCAATAGCCACTCAGATTACCAATGATGCAAGACCAAAAATTGTTGATGTGCTGTTGACGCTCATATTCAGAATAGGGCAGGGAGCATGTGGCTCTCTATTTTGCCTAAAAAGCCAGCCAATGCCACATTTATGAATGGCTGCAAACAATCGCCACACAGATTACCAATGATGCAAGGCCAAAAATTGTTGACGCTCTGTTGACGCTCATTTTGCCATGGAGTATCCACAATATGTTATCATTTAATCTGGCCTAATATATCATTGATGGTGTTTTGGCAACCTTTGTACCATCTTCATGTACTTGCTCCTTCATCACTACATTGTTCTTTAATAATACATATAAATATATCCTTTAAAATATACTTTAAAGTGTCCAGTAATTGCAGATAATAATACACTCAAAAATGCTGTTCCATTCGATCGATGCTCATCTTCACTGTCAGGTTCACTCAATTGGCTGTTGTCGTCTGCAAAATGGATGTCAGCTGCATTACCACGCAGCAGATAGTGTACTAACCAGTGGATGTTCCTTCATCAGTTAGCAAATCTGGATTAAAATCATTATTACGCTTGCGATCTTTGGCATATTCATCAGGATTGAGAAATTGAGCCCTGGGAAGAGGAGTATGAATATATACATATCTGGGTGGCACACCTTCGATTTCGGATAGGTGCGCTGCCTCATTGTTACTGCGTGGAACAGGTGGAATTTTGGGTGGATGTTGCGTCGGTTCTGGTGTCGGCTGTCTGAGTCATTCTGGTGGAGATGCACCTGTGCCTTTGCGTCTCCAGAGTGTCGGGGCATTCTGTGCAGTGCCATTTTGGCAAGAAACACAAACGTCCGTCTGATTTTCCCAACGCATATCCAGGTGCCATTCCATCGCCGCCTTCACATTTTTATGCCGAGGAAACTCAACTCCCCGCTTCTTTTCTTCTCGGACTTCCGCCCGAGGTTTCTTCATTAGCCATTGCATTTCCTCTATTGCGGTGCGCAAAAACCTTCCTTTGGCCATTTTGGCCATATTTAAGGCCAGTCGCATGTCAGACTATTCTAGCTGTACCCGACCTCCTTGCCTTGCCATAGTTGCAGACATGTTGAAAACCTACAAGAAATTAGTTGCTGCATCTACAGATTAGATTTGGCTATTACCTCCACCATATACGCTTGCGTAGCATCCTCCAAGGTGGTTGAAGCCTGTTTGGTTCACTCTCACAGATTCTTTTCACTAAATTCGTCCGCGAGTATCCAAGAGCTGACAACATCATGATATTCGATTTAACGGAATGTGCAGACGAATGCCTTGGTCGACCATGCAGGTTTCCAATTATGGGCGGCTATACACTGGTCACACATCTCTTGAGGTACTCCAGCTTTATGATATATCATCAGGTGACGGCCGTGTACCTCGATACGACTACAGTTACATCCGATGGCATGCTGTTTCTTATTGTTCCTGCTTCCAGTTTTACGGATAATTTTTGACTGTGCATCTAGGGTCATGTTTTGGGTGGCTGCATTTGCAGTGTTGGGGTGGACAATGGGGTGCCTGCATTGCAGTTGGGTCTCAGCAGGTGGCGTATTGGTTGAACCGGCTGTCATTCTGCTCGATTCAGTTCCACTCTCACCTCATTGCTTTTGTTGTGGAGCCATGATTTGCTTATGTGGAAGTGAAAAGATGATGATGATGAAACAAAGTGGGAAGTCCTGAGGAAGAAGATAACGAAAAGAAGTGAGAAGTCCTGAGGAATATATAGTTAGCTTCAAGTCAAAATGGCATGGGTAACAGCCAACTTGCTCGTTCTACACAAGATGAATTCTGTTGGACATAGCTGCCTGTTTCGCAGGTTGCTGACCATCCTGCGATTTGCACCAAGTCGGTCTGATGTTGTGTGTTTGTTTACTGGGATAAATCGTGGTGAAAACCCGCCAAAATCTCGTCGTTGCGACGTATAAACGGTACATTCTTCAATGGAATGGACATCTTGCTGATGTTTGTCTCAAGCAATCCGTGGGATCCTAGATGCAACAGACACTAAACATCATGTCATGATGTACGGTTAGCATTACTATTCACAATGTACTGACGGTCAAAAGGCAAAGTTTGCTTTGTTCGAATCGATTAAGCATACCAACCTCGACATAAAGAACGCAGCTTGCCTCTATGTGGTCCATATCTTGTAACATCCAACTTCTTGTCCATGACCAAAGTCAACACAAAATACCAAGGTCAATGCTCCGGAAAAGAACCTTTCGCCACTACCGGCAGGCAAATATGGCAATTCGACAAAGCGCTCAACACGACGATGTCATCAACCTAATGATGGCAAGAGCGGCTTGGAAGCGGAACGAGTCCGAGCCGTTGGAGCATTGCGCAACTTGCGATTCAAAATAAAGCTTGTGGCAGGAAAACAACGAGAAACTCATTTCTTAAGCAACGAAGAGAAGGAGATATGTATCGAGGCTTAGGTGGCAAGATAGACCGCTGTGGCAAGAAAGCGAGTTCAAGACGTAAAGACAGCAATTAAACAGGAGCAGGATGATCTGAGAAATGCTTAAATGGCATAATTGACAACCACCAAGCCTGGAACAACATTTGAGGAGATGTTGAACGCCATTGGTGATAGTCTGAGCAATCTTGGGAGTTCCGACGATGAGGAGGATGGGGAAGACGAGGATGATGAGGTAGAAGATCCTGTGGGGGGCAAGCTTAGCGAAGATGACAAATCCGGCTGGGTGATGGGTACAATCTCTAAAACGGTTCAGTATCGCAAGGAGCGTGTTTGGCAGAAGCAGATGAAGCTTGACGAATTGATGCAACCAAGCTGGGGAGACACGGCCGACTACTGGCGTGAGAGGAATTAGAAGTATGGAACAACCGAATGGAAGGTTCTGGCTGTCTTCAACCTCAGACAGCGCATGATGCAGCATCATCAGCGCAGACGACATTTGTTGAGCCTATAGAGACTATTGATAGCGTCCCTGGAAAATGGCAAATGCCGCAAGTGACTTCTCGACCAGGGAGTAGTTATATAAGGCTTGGTTTGGGGAAACCGCAGAGACTCAAACCCATTCCCTACCTCCAGCCCTCCCCCATGCCTGATTCGTCTCCGATTCAGGAATCAATGTATGTCGAACCCGTCAGCTTTCACCCCTTCATATCGCGTCCAAAGCTAATTACCATAAAGAACGCGGATTCCGACGAAGACATGGTGACGACTCCTGCGTCGCCGGAGTAATGAATAAGCACATCGGCATTTGTGACGATGTATCAATTTGAAGTGTAATATCTGTACCTATTTTGCTATGTGTCAGCTTTTAGTTGATTTCAGTGACTAAATTGTGAGACATGATAATTCGTCTATGCATGTGCAAGGGTCGGATAAGCCATGCCAATGCTCTAGAATTCAAATGTCATTAACTGACGACCAATGAATGTGATATTGTCCTGCCCGTTACTGTTAAGTCAGACAATTACAACTAAATTAGAGATGAATTTCACTAGCAAAATATAAGTCAGCGATGTCATACGAGTCATAGATGCAGCAGTCAAAGCGTGATGCGAAGCTGAATGAATGATAACCGTCATGGTGCATACAATCATGCATCCAACTGCATAACTCTGTGCACAGACCTGGTGCACATGGTCGAGACGTTGGAAATCGCTTATGGCCGGTCATGGAAACCGTGGAGAATGAGCTGGATGAGGAAAGGCGAGGAAGTCGGGCTAAATGTATACAAAACTAGTGCACGGATATATGTGCAGTTAATTGCCGGCTGAAAGTGCTGGCACGTGATAGGCCAATGTCATTTATCACTCAGATCACGTGTCTTGTGGTGGATCAGAAATCTAGAGGCTTGGAAGGTTTTGGATGCAAATATTTATACATATAAACGATTGATTGGCTGCCAATAACAACTACAAGCATCTTCACATACAATTGTTGACCATCCACTGACTGTTAGTATGTCATTAAATTGAACGTCAACAGAGCGTCAACGATTTTTGGTCTGATATTTTTGGCAAACAAACGGCTTCACAGTCACATCCTTCCAAAGTGATTCAATTGGCGGTTTTTGTAGGTAAAAAGTATAGTGACACGATCGTTGAATCATGCGGGAAACGAGCGTCAACAATGTGTTAACGATTTTTTGTCTTGTGAGTCTGATAATTAACTAAAAAACATGGTCGCTGTGACACATAATCAAAGTATTGGCCGCCTTTAAGGCTAATGATGGTTGCGCAGACATCCCTTCTATATCTTAAAAATGAGCATCAATGGGGCATCAATGATTTTTGTTCTTCCATTTTGGATAATGAAACAGCTGTGGGACTACATTATGCTATAACGGAAGTGTTGGCAGCCATTATGTGTACAAATGGCAGCAATGATATCGCTACCATCTCCTAAAAATGAGCGTCAACAGAGCGTCAACGATTATTGGTCTTGCATCAGGGACACCCAAAGCGCTGCGCATCGGTGTTAATTTATAATCAATCCATCGGCCGCCTTGGTTTGCAAAAATGCAACTGACAAGATTGCTACCACCTAAAAATAAGTATCAATGGAGCGTCAATGATTTTTGGCAATGCATTTTGGATAATCGAAGCGGTATGCAATGGTGTCAACCCATAATCATTGTCCCGGCCGCCTCGATAGGCAAAAGTGCAACTGACAATATCACTACTACCTCGTAAAAATGACCATCAACGGAGCGTCAACAATTTCTGGTCTTGCATCATGGACACTCAGAGAGCGGGGCATTGGCATTAACCCATAATGAATGTATCGGCGGCCTTTATGGGCCAAAATGCTGGTGTCGATATCGCTACAACCTTCTAGAAATTAGCATCAACTGAGCGTCAATGATTTCTGGTCTTGCACCCTAGACAACCTAAGGGCTACGGAACGGTGTTAACCCATAATTAACTCATCTGCTGCCTTTGTTGGTAAAAATGGTAGTTACAATATCGCTACCACCTCCTAAAAATGAGCGTCAACAGAGTGTCAACAATTTTTGGTCTTCCATCTTGGACAGTCAAAGCGCTGTACATTGCCCTTGAACCATTATCAAAGCATTGGCCGCCTTTATGAGCTAAAATACTACTGACCATAACGCTACCACCTCTTAAAAATGCGTGTCAATGCAGTGTCAACAATTTTTGGTCTTTTATCATGGACAGTCAAAGCGCTGTGCATTGCCTTTGAGTCATAATTAGAGCATCGGCCGCCTTTATAGGCTCAAATATTACTGGCGATAATGCTACCACCTCCTAAAAATTAGTGTCAATGGAGCGTCAACAATGTTTGGTCATGCATCTTGGTTAATCTAAGGGCGATAGAACAATGTTATCCCATTATCAACTTATCAGCTGCCTTTATGGGCAAAAATGCTTGCGATGATATCGCATCGGCCTTCTACAATTGAGCGCCCACCGATCGTCAACAATTATTGTTGGGGCTCAGAAAGCTACACAGCAATGAGTTGCATCGCATTGTGACTGAATTGAGTCTTATGCGGTCAGTCTTTTCAATCTGTCCTTGTATACAACTTCACAAATATGCATGCATTGTCTCACAGACCTGATTTTTTTTCTTGTAGGTGTAGAGTCACAATTTAAGAACCTGCAGTCTGCTTTACTGTATCATTACTTTCGGCAGTCTTTCAAGTCGGATTAACCAGCCTTCCAATTCTTACCGCCATGTTGGATTCAAACTCTTGGAACACCTCATTGCTCAAGGTTATGATCTCTTCCAAAAATGAACCTGTCTTTATTCGTGATTTGGGTGACCTTACTTTGCAAATCATCTTTGATGCTTGGTGGGCTTCAATGAATGTAGACTGGGAGCGGCCTGTTGCTTGGAATAATTCTAGACATGCGCCTTCGTGGCAATTCTATTTACACTGCGGAATTGAGGAGACCGGCAGCCCTGCCAGCATATGTATCATTTGTCATCAAGTTCTTCGCCATCCATCAGAACATGGGACCAGCTCAATGGAGAAACACTTGCTGGCAAATGCTCACATCGCAAAGTTAAACGAACTAACAGAGTCAGAGGTTACTGAATTGACTAGTTCAATGGATGATGAAACAGCTTTGGCCATCCTGAAGAGGCAAGCAAGTCGAGAAATCACAATAGTAAGTTCGCAGAGGAAGATCATATTTGACATCTAGCTGGATCCATATTGACTGAAATGACAGACAAAACATTCCAAACTGCCAGATAAGCACTTTGAAACTTCCGAATTTCACCAAGACACATGGAATCGCTACCTCATGTTACGATTTGTCTCGGCTCGCATTTCATGGAACGCTATATCAAATCGAGAGCTACGACGGTCATATAAGGCATTACGCAATGACCTAGTGCTGCCGTCTGCTACGACTCTTAGCAACATTTACCTGAAGGAATATGTACTGACCGTGGAGGCAATTGAGAAGCAATTGCTGTCACAAAATAATGTTCATTTAGCTTTGGACGGATCGACATCACCGAACAAACTCGTCATACCGTCAGTCATTGCTTACTATCTGGATCGAAATTGGGCAATGCGTGAAGTTCAACTCACGTTCAATGAGGTTGATCACCTGTTCTTTTCCCGTTTTAAAAGCTAATTAAGAATGATTGGTCGAGGGCCAACATTCTTCAGCTACGCTAGCCGTACATTTGAAGGACGTTGCTTGATCGTTTTGAGCGTACCGACGGCCGTTTGCTTGGTATTACGACTGATAATGCTTCGTCAAATTACTTGATGACATGCGAGCTGCAATCAACACTTGAGGCCTCTGCAATCAAGTAGCCTGCTTTGAGGAACCACATACCATGGATGGGGCACGTCATTCAGCTGGCTTGAGGTGCATTCAGGAGCAGTCTCCGTGTCAAAGGCCGCACCAAGTCCTGGGAAGCCCATGAGCGCGATTAGCAATCTGGAGAGAATGAGATCATAGACATTGGGAAGAGTCAAAGACTTCGGAAAGAGGGCAACACTAGAATCAATAAGGTGTCGGTCATGATACCAGGTTTAGCAAAGATTATTAAGAAAGTACGTATTTCAGGGTATTTTGAAAGTCCTAAAATTGACGTTCATATAGCAGAGAATGCTTGCAGTATTGATAATGCTGACACCTGGTCGTCGAAAAGAGTTCATTGACTGACAAAGAGCCAAAGTTCGCGTCGTGGTACTACCGATGATGGATGTGAAGACACGTTGGAACCCAACACTGGAGTGGCTCGAGTCCTCGTACCGATTACGGGAATTCACACGCGAGTGGCTCCAAAATTCAAAATACACTGATTACCGGTCACTTTTCACAACGCAAGATGAATGGACCATTGTGAAATATGTCATGGAAGTGTTGAGGCCATTTCGATATTAGACCCATTGAATGTTGAAGAGGCATACCGTCAGATTGCATCACGTTATCACAGTGTTCAATAACATGTTTGATCACATGGACGGCGAGTTGCGAGCTTTGGCTAGGAAGAAGACTTCATGGAAAGAAGACTCGTTCTTTCCTGTGAAGTTCGCTCGACTGAAGCTGTCCAAATACTACGCTGAAGTGACTCCAATGACGGGCATGCTGCTCATTTCTGCACATAGCCTCCATCCTTTTCGGAAGTTGCGATCATTTTGAAAGTGGGACAAGGGAATGGATATTAATCCTGAGCACGAGACATCCTATACTACCCAATACCAAGAGGCCTTTCTGAAGTATGTGGAGGATGATTACTGCGCCTGACATCGATGTGTGCCAGTCAGGAAGCACGAATGCTTTCCGATCAGCAATCTCATCCAGTCTGCAACGGCATCAGGGTCCTGTCAATCATCTTTTGATCCAGATGATGTGTCCAGCGACGATGAAGAATACTTAACGCCTAACAATGTGGCTGAGACGACACCTGGAAGTAGCAATCGTGCAGTACGTCTATTGACCGCCGCCAGGCTCGATTTGAATTCGCCTCCTGAAGCACCAAACAACTGGTGGCAAATTAATCCAAATTTCAATGATGACCACTCTGACCCAATGGAGATTAGCAGTACATTTTGGTTGCAGGATATAACCGACTGGTGGCGTCAACAGGAGGAAACGCACTGGAAATACGCTGATCTTTCCACTGTGGCGGGTGACATAATCCCTATCATACCACTTGGTGTTGGAGTGAAAGCCTGTTTTTCCCTTGGCTGAGATGTTATCGGCTGGAGGTAGTCAAAAACCACAGGCGAGACGCTTCATTAAAAAGTTGTTGTAAGGTAGTTTGCCCAAGCCAAAAATGGGATTTTGGCAGGCACAGACACATTATTGGATACATCAAACACACAAAACGACTCGGAAATGAACGAAGAGGTGGAGGAAAGGCATTTGCACAAATGGCCAATGTTCATGACTTTTTGAAGACGTGGCAGGGCAGCCAAAACCTACGTGCTACCCAGAAGGAATTTCGTGCTCAAAACAAACAGATGACTGCTGTGGGATACATTTCTGACACGGAAGAGATCATCAAAGCATTGGTGTCACTGTTTCAACATGATGGTGCGGCTGCATTCAAATTGTTAGACAGATCTCCTTTGCCACCACCTTTGTCTGCAAAGGACCTCGCTGCAGGACGAACTCCAATATTCAATGTTCGCCGACTGCAAAGAATCAACCGTCATCCAGTCGAAAGTGATGAGGATAGCGCATCTGAAAGGATTTTGGACACTGAAGATTGGCGTTACAGCAATGGGGACTTAGATAATCCAAATGACAGTGAAGACAATTGCGCGGTGGACATTGAATCTGATATAGAGCAAGACAATAGCGTGGAGGATCCGGAAAGCCGAGAACAGCTGCATGTGAGCCCCGCTCTAAATGTTCCCAGATTGATTCGGCCGCCATGGAAGTCAAAGATACAGGCTGAAAAGGTGTTGATGACAGTCAATACAATTAAAACAAGGAGGAATAAGGGAGTGAAGAAAAAGTAGGACAGAATGCGACAATGTTTCACCAGCGTCTTTATGTATCATGACCGAGAGTTTTATATAGATATATATCATTGGCGAATAGTGCGCAATAGTGTGTGAATATCGGTTAATAAACAGATGTATAGCAGGCGCAATGAAGCTTTTGGCAAAATACCTAAATTTTAGTCGCGTGAGAGCGAACAGTGCAAGAATGTTACTGCGCTCGGCTTTGCCACAGGGCCCAGTCTTAATCTGTCAGAAAGACTCCCAATACATTCAAATCATAATGAAAACTATTATCTATGGCAGCATATGTTAAATGGACAATACATTTAAATGAGCGTCAAGGGAGCGGCAACAATTTGTGGTTTTGTAAGTACGGTAATTACACATTGATTTGGTCGCACTTATGCGTAACCGATGTATTGGCAGATTTTATAGACAATAGCGACAGCAACACAGTCACCGCCCCGTTCTGAGAATGATCATCAACGGAGGGTCAACAATTCTCATGCTCGCATCTTGGATAATTTACGTTGCGATTGGTTGCAGACATCCATTTATTTGATATTGGCAGCCTTTACTGCCTAAAACAACAGCGTGATGCAGCCTGATGCATCCTGAGAATGAGCGTCAACGGAGCGTCAACGATTTGTGGTTTTGTAAGTCCGGTAATTACACAGTGATTTGGTTGCTCTTATGCATAATCGCTATGTTGGCAGCTTTGATAGGCAAAAGAGACAGCAACACAGTCACTGCCCCATTCTTAGAATGAGCGTCAACAGAGCAACAACGATTTGTGATTTTGTAAGTCTGGTAATTATTCAGTGATTTGGTCGCTCCTATATATAACCGATGTATGGGCAGGTTTTGTAGTCAAAAGAGACGGCAATATGGTCACCGCCCCATTCTGAGAATGAGCGTCAATGGAGCATCAACGATTTGTGGTTTTGTAAGTACGGTAATTACACAGTGATTTGGTCACTCTTATGCGTAACTGATGTATTGGCAGCGTTTATAGGCAAAAGAGATAGCAACACAGTCACCGCCCCATTCTGAGAATTTGCGTCAACTGAGCGTCAACGATTTTTAGCCTCACATCTTGCATAATTTATCTTCCGACTGGTTGCAGACATCTATTTAACTGATATTGGCAGCCTGTACTGTGAAAAACAACAGTGCCATGCTCCCAGTCCCATCCTGAAAATGAGAGTCAAAGGAGCGTCAACAGTTTCAGTGGTTGCATATATGGCAATCAAGGCATCGCACAAATCTTTGCGTTCATAACAGAATTATTCACTGCCCTGACAGGCAAAAATGCAATCTATCAAAGGTAAAACACCAATTTCAAAATAATCGATATTGCAAGCTGCAATCCATGCAAAAACATATCCTTGGTTGTTGAAAACGTGATTTTGTTAAGATAGTATTAACATACTGCAAAACCAAGTCGATTGAGTAAATCGATGGATGGACCTGCTGGGCGACCCGCTGACAACCCGCCGAATTCAGACTAGTTGGGAGGTTACCGTGGAAACATACCCGAGTCGACGGTTCGGATTTATTGACAATCCAGATTGCCAATTTGGCAGCAGTTCGGGTTAGACCCGGACCCGGACCCGAAGTGATGCTCCGGAACAGTTGCTAACGCTAGCGTCAACTCAAAGAACACTTGGGAACAGTAACGCTATGCCATATTCCAGGGAACCCTCAATTCCATCTTTTTGAGTTCGTGGGCTCAATAAACTAAATAAATTTAATGAAGGAAATTTAGTTTTTGCTGATGAGGGCCGCCAGGTGCCCACAAACTCTGGGTTAGGGGTGGGACTATCTCCCACCATCTAGAGGGTGAGGGTGCTGACTCTCATTTTGGTTCGTGCTGCCATTCAGGCGGCAGTTTGAGCTGCTATCACACCATCATCACCATGAGGCTCCTCCAGTCACTGCGGGCCCTCGAAGCCTGTGGGCCCCCCTGTCCTCAGCCTCTTCCCATTCTCATTTCACACCAGAGCCTGACCTGGGGTCCCAATTGCAGGGGCAGCATTTGTTATAGACACGATGCCCCTCATGGCCTTTGCTTCTTCCATTCCTCCCGCTCCCCCAATGACCGTGTCTCCCATCTGAATTGGCATCCCGATTCGATGAACTACACCAGTGGGGCTTTATTGTCCCGGGGTTGCCATGGCTCCTGATTTGGGGGTCACTTGGTCGCTTGACTGTCAGAGTGCCCAACCTCCTCCGCTAAACCTGAGGTGTTCGGGAAGTCATCCTGCTGTCAATTCGCTGTTAGCAATCGACTGCTTGTGTGCGCTTGTCACTCACGATTGTGGTTGCCGAGTTAGTTTGCTGTTTTTGTATTGATTTTTGGCAAAGACTTTTTGCGAACCGACTCCATTGAGTAGTTTGTTGTGCACTCTCTTGTTACTGACATGGCAGCCCTCCTCCGGCAGTCCAGAGGAGCTGGGAGTCTCATTCTGGGTCCAATTTGGGATCAAAATTGATTACTGCTATCCAAGATTTGCTTGCTGTCAACGTTCATGACTTGATTTGCTGTCTCTGTTTTGCTGATCGTTGCCTTGTTCTAGCCTGCCCTTCACTGGAGGGAGGAATCAAATCCACAGTTATGGGCCTGACATGGTACCAGGAGTTAGCAATTGCACTTAGTCCATACCCTGGCATGGATGACCACAATCATGTCACTGGACATCATACTGTCTACCCACCAGTATAGCCTGCTCACCATGTGATATCCGTACCACCTTCATCCCCCTATCACAGTAAGATACTTCCAACCCTAACCACGCCAACAAAGGAAATGGGAATGGAATATGGACCAGATTGGAGTAATTTTGGAGGGCTTTTGATGAATCTGGCCGAGGATGGGTCTGGGGATGGAGACAGCTCTCCCACTGAGAAAGAGACTGGTACAATCCCACAAGCTCACTCTGAAAATGAGGCCGGTATGATCCAGCTATCTGCCAGCTCCAAGAGGCAAGTATGATCCTGCTAGCAGTCACCCAGAATGAGGCTGGTATGACCCCAGAGAAGCCTACACACTCTAAGCAGAAGGGTACCCCAATGTTTGACTGGACAGCCACTCCCAGCAGTAACAGAATCAGTTCCAACCCAGACACTGAAGCTGAGGAATGTGAGCTGGTGTCTAGAATGCCTCAGCCTCGACACGGACTGCAAGAGAATGTTGTAAATTGAGAGGGAGCTGTTGGCATAGCACAACAGATAAATAGGGAACAATGCCATACCCATCTTCCAACAAGTTGTAAACAAAAACCCTGCATTGGGTGTAGCAGCCCAGCCACAAATTACAGCAGCAGTGTACATGCTGCATAACACAATAGTATCATTTGGTACCCAGCTTGGGAACTTCTCCTAAGTTGCAAGAGACAAAATATAAAACAATGGCAAATATGGACACTGGCAGGCACAAGTGGGTGCACATGGAGTGTGAGGTCCATGTTTCTCATTTGGGTGTATGCTTTTCTTTTGGGTCCATATTTTTCCTTTGAATTTATGCTGTTCCTGTGGGTCTATGTTTTGCCTTTGCATATATAGTTATATGGAATATGGATGCAGAGAGATGTGCATTGCAAAAATGGCATGGGAGGAGTTGTTGTGGGAAAATCAATTTCTCACTACGGCCGCTCACATTAGCCAGGGACGCTGGTGCAGGGGGAGGCGCATGGAGATACATGGATATCAGAGGTGGACTGGGTTACAGGAAGTATATATATTTGACAGACCCTGGGGTAGATAGACATTACCTCATCATACAACACAGTACACACTCTATCTTTCATAGCTTTTGATTCCATGCCCTCTTGCTGCACTTTCATTTATCCACATAATTTGTGCAGCTGCTTATGGCCAGGTACCAATTAATATTCTCTCCCCCTCTGTCAAAGCTCCACGAGCCAGAATGGCTCTTTCCGATCAATTCCTTTTGAATGGCGAGCATGGTCAGGTGGAGTGTTGATGATGAGCTCTATGCCATCAAGCTCCGCAGTTCCACCACACCGTATGCATCCAGGTCCAGCAGCAGAAGTAAGTCATCAAAGGCAAGCCCAAGGTCACTATGAACCAGTGGAACTGGTACATTTGGATGTTTATGGACCATTCACCACAGTCATCTCTGCTGACTACTGCTACCATATCTAGTATATTGATCATTAGTCATGCCACACTTCTGATTGGATCCTCCCAAATAAGTTGTCAGAAACATACACTGCAGCATACCAGAGATTTCAGACCTGGGTTGATTCTAGACAATAAGAAGTGAATCCATTTCAGTGCAATAATGGCCACAGAGAAGATCAAATCATGACCTTGTGGCTGGTGCTCACTGCTTGTAATACCACATATGAACAATGCCCTCTCTACCCTGACCATAAGAATGCAGTTGCCGAACACAAGATCCAAACTTTACTGAGAAAGTTTGATCAATACTGATTAACCCCCAGGTACCACTTGTTTATTGGGGGGAGGCAGTCAACACTGCAGTCTACCTCCTTCAGCAATCACCAAATAAAGGCCTAATGAAGACAGACGACTGCAATGGGTATCACATACTATATCCAACTCCATACTAAATGCTGCATGCATTTGGCTAGCTCTCTCACAACAATGATGGCAATAAAAGCTCATTTGAAACTCATCTCCACTACCTTTACCACTCCATTCTGATGCCAGTCAACATATGCCCCAGTCCCAATGCCAGGGAAATTTCAGCCCAAGGTGGAAGACTTGCATGATGCTCAGATATGTGTACAATCCGACCATCTGTTCGAGGAAATGGGACCGAATATTCTAGATGGATATATCATTGAGAGATGTTGATTTCGACGAAGCGAATGATGCCTACATGGTCTAGTGTAAGCAACAGTTCCAACCCGCCAGAACAGTTCCGGGTTTAGGTTGGAACTGGAACCTAACCATTGCAACAGGTTTTACCAGACAAATCCCCTGACCGTTGCACTTGGGCCAGTCTTACCACCAAAAACCAGGAATTCAAACCACACAACATTGGCCCCAATTAAGTATTTCAGTTCTGATCGTATGGTGACATGATCAATACGTAGATTGTGCGGTTTTAGCCGCTCTTTCACCTCCCACTGTCAGATTTGCGATTCGACCAATATTGCTTGAGTTGATATCGAAAACCTGCTAATTTCACATAACATACCGCGTTATTCCAAAGCGATTCCAGGAATATTGGTCGGATTTCAAATCTGACTGCGGGAGGTTGAGTAGCCGCTAACACTGCACAATCTATGTATTGATCATGTCACGATATGATCAGAACTGTGATACTTAATTGGAGCGAAAGTTTCAAGATCCGGATGATGGACCTGCCGTCAAGGTTCAACCCAGCCGAAAAACCTTGGGTTTATGTGCGGTCCCAGTACCCACCCCATCGAGACAAAGTGGGTGTGATTTTCGGACAGGTCTGGAACCAAACTGAACCGTTTATCTGGTCCTAACCCAGACCGCTGGCGGGTTACCCGGACCTGTTGCCTACACCAAACAGTACCATATGATAAAAAGTAGGACAAGTAATTAATGGCTATAAACAAACCAATTTCAGAACAACTTATGCCCATGTCAGAAAGCTCACCAGTTCTGGCTATCTCATCTCTCTGGTCAGAAAACATGAATGTGACATATATTACTTGGGTGTATTTATAGCATTTCTCAATTACAGTGTCGATGACAATGATATCTATGTGACCATGCCAGAGTACTGGCCAGAAGGCCGCTACACACCTCCCATCATTCTTCAACTAAACACAGAAATGTACTGTCTCAATCCAGCCCCACAACTTTTGCACAACAATATTAATACATTCCTCACATCTCCTGAGTTTACACTGTGACTGGCAGACCCAAACCCCTATCTACACATTGATGGTATTGTGATATGTTTTTCTGCTGACATTATCTGATAATGTACCGAGAAGATAATACGACAGCTGTGATCAATGTTATGCCTGGGCTCCTTGCAACATTGAACTTCACCAATCTTGGCCCTGCACATCAAATCCTTGGCCTCGAAGTTTACTATGGGGAAGATTGTACAGGCATCAATCTCACACAAATGGCCTTCATCACCAGAATTCTGAAATGATTCAATATGCAGAATACTCACGGTTTATCGACTCCAATCAATCCTAATGTGAAGCTGGATCTGGCCCAAGATTGGGTGCAGACTCAACTAAAAGATATCAATGGCTACCAGGCAATTGTTCACTCATACATGTAGACTGCACTTGCAACTCAACCCAATGCCACATGCATGGTCACTTTACTTTGTACATACAATTCCTGTTCTTTCCTTATTTATCTCACCATCATGAATGAAGTTCTCCAGTATCTCATATCCACCACTGACTTCAGACTGCACTTCAGCTGCACTGACAGCAATGTTGAACTCACTGGATATACAGACTCGAATTGGGCCAATAACAAGTGCCAACTGCAAATCTCAAAGTTGTTATCTCTCAGTGTTCAGCAACAGAGATGACTCATGGCAGTTACAAAAGCAACGTTAGCTTGGAATGTTGACCCATGAAGCCGAATATATTGATTGTGATCAAGGCCCATGTGCGGTGAAATGGCCATACCAGCTCCACTGAGATTTACACATCAAAGATTCTTCTTCACTGCTGATCAATTGTGACACTCAGGTCATACTTATCAATATCACAACTGGGATCATAAAGGCTCACCCACAGTACATGGACATTTGCTATAACAAAGGTCAAGATGTCCAGGCTTGCAAGGCAGATGACTACTTGTATGTGTATACGAACAAGAATGTGGCAGACCAACTGTCCACGGCATTGACAAACAATGTACATGGGAAATTCACAACGACAATGGGGCTACGGTAATAGAGGTCAATTTAAGATTGTTTCACATTTTACTTTTCTCTTTGCCACATGGATTTCTTTGTTTCTCTATGAATGGTCATCCTCAGGTTATAGTAGTACTCTTTCCCTGCTCACTTTCACAGGGTTTAAGAAGGCTACTATGGAAATTACTTTATTTCATTTTTTCATTTGTTTCTTGCTCCACAGTGTATAGCAAGATGGAGAGTATTGCATGACAGGTCTCTGCCTTCTTATAGCTGGAGATGACTCTTGTATGGCTGGAGGTGAGTCTCATATCACCGGAGATTGGTGTCGGGCTGATGGCATTCAGCCCAATCTATACATAGATGCGTACACACGCATTCACACTTGTATGCCATCTATATTTGGCCTTGTGGCCCTCTTAGATTGTTTACAATCAAGCTTGTCTAGCATTACTATTTCAATACGATCTGTTACGGATGTACATGAGCCGGAGCCCTAGGGTTTGTGACTGCTCTTTTAGACTTTGCACTCTACTCTTTTCTTTCCTACTATCTTAGATCTTTAGACCGGTACACAGTTATCGCACCATAGAATACATGCACACGGTTCTCCCCAACTTCCATATCGTAACACGATCTGAAGTTACCCGCCGAGTGACATCTCATGCAAGTCTGTTTCAGTACGAGATTTTGGTATCTCTAATCGCGCGGTAGGGTGTGTCTTACGACTGCACTGTCTCCTAGAGATAGAGCACACAATCTTTTGGTTGTTGCAGCCATATTGTGATCGTCACTCGGTCGTCATTTCATTGCGATCACCATTCCATCACTCATAATCACCGACGGGTCACTCGACGGCCTGCAGGTCCCTACAGGTTGGCGGTCTTACCTTTCCGAAAAGACTGAAACTCCCGGTCCAATGTGAAGACGCCTGGAAATTCGTAATCCAGTCCAGAGCGAGCCTGCAAACGGACGGAACGGACTGTGGCCATTTCTGGTGCGAAATATTGAGATTCCAGGTCTACGGCGTGTTAGAGAGCTAGCACGGGCACTTTTGATTTTTGGTGGCGTGCCCGGTAGGAAATGCTGGTGACCGTACCTTTATTAGGTTCAGTTGATGAGGGTGTTGTGCCTCAGTTGACAATAAGACGTGTAGTGGCATGTACGTGGCGCAGTTAGTAACGACAGAAAACTTTTGGCAAACTGACCTATGGATGTGCGGGTTTGATCCCCAAGATGTCTATCTGTCTTGTGTACTGGATGTACTACTAGTTTCAGTAGCGATGATGTTTGTAGGTAACACTACGGTGGCCTGAAGCGACAAAACCTTCATATGTCCGTCGCGTACTGCAGCGGGCGAGTTTGAGCACCGCCCACCCACCTACAAAATTGATAGAACAATTAAGAGGGAAGTTAAATAAAAGATAGCTGTATTTTAAGAACTCTTTAAAATGAGTAGTTGTGGTGGGGCTGGTGATAGTTGAAGGCGATCGTTCTCTTATTACCAGCGAAAACTTGTCACATTTCAAGTCCCCTGACAACTTATTATAAGTGGTACATCTTATTACATTACTACACATTAAAAATACAATGACTACTCATAAAAGTTGATTGACTATGCACCAAAGTTAAGTTACAAAATTTATATAATACTTGGTTATATACGCGTAATCCTTTTGCTCTTTGGCTTTTTAAGAACATGTAAGTGGGACTTAGCTACTTAGTTAATATATCGTATTGAATAGTGAATTTACTTATTTTGTTTGTTTTAATCATTCTGCATGTATTCTACCTAGAGTATGGCAGTACCTAATCCCCCTGGATGGCCGGCTGAATGGGGGATCTCCCCTCCTTCTACCCTTCTTCTCCTCTAACAAACGATAAGCGCATATGAATGGCGCGCTGAGAACAAAGAAAGAAAAGTTAACGACTGCTAGCTACACTCTGCCCCGCCCCGCTCTTCTCAGCGGCGTGGGAACTTCCCGACCTCTGTAGCTGCCAGGAAGTCCAGCATCACTTGATCACATGTTTCAAGGGAAACTGCTCCGATATTTGCACGTGCCTGCACCTTCCCGCTTTCCAGCCGGTTTCCCGCCCGACGCTATCCACAGTTCCCGCTGCTCGTTCTTCCACTCATGGCAGTGGTGGAAGAGATGCTCCCGAGTCTGGGCCGTCTTTCCGCACCACTAGCACTGGTCGTCGTCTCGCTGTGCAAACCGCACGAGATAAATCGCTGCGAGTGCATGCCCGCACTTTAGCTAATAGTATTGTGAGGCCGGAACTTCCTGCTCTTCATTGGGACTAGCCTTCAACTCCCAGCATTCCCGTTTCGGTACCCGTAATGTTTGCTTAGTCTTTTCTCTTCCCACTCGGCTTTGGCCACCGCTCTCTGCTCGGCGATCCTTCTTGCTCTATACGCTGCTGAGATGAATGCCTACTCTCGGACTGTGCTTCCGCAGCCCTGGTGTAGTGAATTTACTTGTTCTAGTACGGCAGTCTTCCTCTTGGTGGCGGCAACCGCAATTTCACCGTATTCGAATTACCCTACTTCAGCCAGCCTTACCACAACCCACTCTCTTTAAAGAGTTCTAAAAATACCGCTATCTTTTATTTAACTACCTTCATGATCACTTTATTAAAAAGAAACTACAGTCGAGGTTAACTCTTTTATGGGCGCCCAAAATGCCACCGAGTCGATATCGCTGTATTCTCGTACTTGGGATATGAAGGTTTTGTCGCTATAGGCTACCGTAGTAACACTTGTTGGCTAAGAGGTTGGCCCGTGGCTCCCTTGGCTTGCGGAGCTGGTAGACTAGAGCCGAAGGCTCTCGGCCACGAGGCCGGTGGCTTACAGCCCCCATCGGCCCCACCAGCCCCCATACTGAGGAGGTACCTTACCTCGGGAGTAATGGTCAGCATCGGGCTCCAGTTGTGATACTCGGCTTTGCCGAGTATGGTCTTTTCTTATGTATATAAGCCTGCCATTTTCTGTCTTTGTATCGACAGACAATTCAGCTTCTTCTTTCTTCTCTATTCTCAATAACCCTGATTTATGGCGACCAGTGTTGATTGTTTTCCCCTCCACAACCACCAAACCCGACCCACCCCTCAAAATCCACTCTTTCATTGTTCAACCCGACGTTTCGCCAATAACTCAATAACCTACAGAGGTGATTCGTGCCCACGAGTATCATAATTCGAATCCCGCGACGACGACGACTACCAACAAATTATCACACAACTAACTCGACCATTTGAAATACCTTAGTGTTAGGGATGAATTCGTTTTCTTGTTATTACTGTGCTCATCAAGACTACATGTTACAGTTATCTGCTTGACCCCACACCACTATCAGTTGAGACTAGAGAAGCAGTCAATTTCTTCTTGTCTCTTCCTACCCCCCTTACTCACGAACGATTTATGTCCACTAACAGGGAGTTCACAAGCTTTAAAAGACTCTTGTCTACCATATTTCCATCTACAAATAATGCCACTCTGAACAAGCAAGAATAAAGGCAGTTGTCCTAGTACCCCAAGCCGGAAGAGGGACAGTGTGTTTAGTGCCAGTTTTATACGAGAGTATCAACCTGCTATAGAAGAGATATATCTAGCATAGTATCCATATTGAACCAATGTCTTATCAGGGTGAATAGTTGGGCTACTGGCTAGGGTTTGGCTATTTTTGGAGGTTATGATTTTATTATTTTAAAGTGGGGATCTGAATCATTGTATTTGAAAATATGTCTTGTAGTTCAATTACTTTGTTTGATGCCTTCATGAATGTAATATATCGATCTTTATGTTGCGGTGTGGTAGTTGTCATGTGCTCGGTCGCGGGATTCGAATTATGATACTCGAGGTCAGTAATCGCCTCCATAGTATGTACCATCCGTGTTGCGGTCACACACGATTACAATTTTGGCTAACAGGTTTTCAGAAGAGTGTATCTCCCTCCACAGAGCTCCGATCAAAAATCTGAGCCCAGATTCGGGATCGTCGTGAAAACTGTCATAAACGTACATTCCATGTCACAGTCAAACGGGTTTGAATTTTCCGCTGATAGATTTCAGAAGGGTGTATCTCGCCCCATGAGCTCCAATCGTAAATCTGAGCGCAAATTCGGAAAAGTCGAGAAAAAACATACCCTCCACATCGCGGTCACCGATTTGAATTTCCGCCCATATGATATCAACAGGCTGTATCTCGCTCGATAGAGCCCCTATTCAAAATCCGATACTAGATTTAGACTCCACTCTTCGCTCCCGTCCAGAACCCACCCCCGCGTTTGCATTACACGAGTTTGAAAAATGTCCAAAAGAGCTACCAGCAGGCGTCCCAATAGTCCGAGCGGCCGCTAGTTTCCAGGGCCAGCCATCGTTGTCTAGGGCAAGGCACATGTAGAGACACTTAGGGCCCTGAGCGGGGATCTAGTGGACCCCGGCGGCGGTTACTGCACCCATCTCGAGGTTTGTTAGATTGAAAACCACTTATTTCGAAATGGATTACATAGTATACAACTCTTATATCCAAATCCTGGGGCAGAGGAACCTTGTAACTGGTGTACATGAGCACAAATCCGAGTGAAGGCCAGTCATTGCCACATTACTCGCTTCACCCAACGACCACTCTGTTACGATATGGAAGTTGGGGAGAACCGTGTGCATGTATTCTATGGTACAGAGAAGAGAGAAGGAGAAAGGCTCGAGATATATACAGGAGGCATCAGCCCCTGCAGCAGTCACCGTGTATCAGATCTGTAACATATCTCCGGCACAAGTATACCTGTAACAACGCCTAAAAAACACGACTTGAGTGATGACGTATGATTCATGCTCGAACGGATACTCGTTACCTACATGCTGACGGATCACAGCTATATAGCAGGAACACAAAATGGATAAAATATTTCGCACGCTACTCTCCGCATCCCATCTGCAATGTCCAAACTTTATTATCCCGACTCGCCAGCTCCTCCCGCAGCGCCAACCAGCTATGTTACCTCCACGACTAGCTCCTCATTGGATTCGGTACCCTGGACAATGACTATGAACCCTCTATGACTACATTAGTACCCCATAAACGACTCTCCCCAATACCCAATAGTAAAAATACTCCTGACCCATCCATCCTAAGCATCTTCCGCTCGCCCTGCACCTAGAATCCCGCCGATCGATGCCACCCAATAACCATTTTCTTCAAACACCAGCGTGTACTGTACAAGCCGCGTCAAGCTCCACGCATAAGCAAACACCTACCACTCAGTAACCAATCACCTTAAAATTGTTTGGGTGTTGGGTGTCCACCAGTCATTTGTCCACCTTCTCCTTCCTCCCTTCCTGCCCGGTTCCTCTGACCCTTTATAATACCACCAATACAGCGGGACCACTCGTATGTCATCCTGCGTATACTTGCTATCATCGAGCACATACCCCGCGGCGCCCTCCGCCCTATACATCCCAAAATCCGCCACCTTGTTTGTATTGTCATCGGTGCAATACATATGATCCGTGGTGTCCGGGTTGTAATATCGATTTAGTGCGATGCTTCCGATCTGTCTACCACCAAACATAAACCATGCGATATGTTCTGCCCTGTAGCCATGTTTAACAGAATGGTCGAACTCCGTACGTGATATGAAGTAGAAGTGGTCGCCGGTCCAGGGTTTGAAGGAACGATATACGGGGATGGAATCTTCTACTTGAGTATTGAAGACGTAACAGGCAATGCCGAGATACTGGTATCCTTGCTGGAGGGCTAGCTCGCCGGTGGGATCGGTGGTGTAGAAATGGTCAGCGAACACCATTCTTGGATGGACGTAACTGAATCAGTAAGTCAAGAGCGACGGTCCTAGTCGGAATAACTATACTTTGAGGCAAGGGAAGAATGGCGAGCGGGTAAAGATTGATTTTAAGATTGCGGGTTGGGATTGGGATTTTGTTGTTTTGCTTGGGATAATTCTTCCTAGTTAACGTTTTCCGACACCTGCCTTCTTATAACTTTATCGCTGTCAAGAGCACCCGGGTATAGAAGCAAATATTAAAGAAGGATCTAAGCAGTAATTAAACTACCCGGAACAGCAACTTCAAGTAACAACCTCGATAGGCTGAAGCGGCAGTTCACTATCGGAGCTTTGAATAGCCAACAAACACCTTATCTCCCATATATCTGTACATTCCGCTAGCTGAGATTGGCATTGTTTTTTCGATTTATGCTTCTATGCCTTTGTACCCAGCCCCTCGATCCCTTGCATAGATCTGCATTAGCATTTCGCTTTCTGCGTGTACATAATGTAATTTGCAATATTTAGAGTAGTTAATAAAAATCAATTAGTTGGAAACTAAGTCATATTTTCTACCATAAGTTGCCCACGCTACCAAGATGTATAGCAATCAGTTGTTAGACCACGACCTAAAGTCGTCTAATTTACTATCTAACATATTTGCGTAAGTATCATTGGCAGTTACTCAGTAATGATCACATTCCAATCATATTGACAAGGATTGCCCCGCACTGAAAATTAACCCCGCTAAGCTTCCCCACAACCGAGCATTCTAGTCTGTCAGCCAGCTGACTGACTACCGAGCATTCACGACACGCAAAAAGCCGGTGAACTCGAATTAGACCAACAGTGCAACATAGGCAATGTCTGCCTAAGGATTGTGATTTTTTCTTCCATTACCCATCGGTGTATTTCGGTCAGACGTAGCCGTGCCTAGACTCCACCCACAGCCTCAATTTGAATGCACATATGATATCTTAGGGCGCAAATGTACGATATATACCATCATACAAAGAGCTTCACCGCCGTTACTTTTCCTCGAAAGTATAGTATATCCTGCAGCCTAGTAATGTTACTCGTCGGCATGCGGTGCGGCATTTGAGGTGGGTGAGAAGGTGGCGAGTGATGGATCGAGTGTGGAGGCGTCGCCCGGCAAGCCAAACCAGCCGTCACCGAATCCTGCACTGCGTATCCGCCCTGCGCCCGAGAATTCTGTGTTGGAGGTGCGAGTGGGGAGGAGAGTAATGGCTTACTAAATTACCATCCGACTAGAGGCTAGTTATATACAAGACAGTACTAGGTAGTTTCTTCATAGTTACATTACCATATTGTCTATGACGCTTCCAAGATGCCTCCTACTTCCAATACTCCGGCGAGACAAATGCCGGTACTTGAGACTGATGCGCTTCCCAGAGGAACTGGCTGAAAATGCCAAAGCTACGCCATGATTGGGGAAGATACTGAACGCGGAAACTGAGCGGCTGATTACGACTCGAGGTCGCAAAAGAGACCTTGGGAATGACGAGACGAGATATTTGGTACAACTCCAAGACATGTATGTGGTGCTTTATAAACGAAGATGTGAGGTACTATATTCCGAGTACCGTGGTCGCCCAATGATTCTTCTCTGGTGGATGCTTCTCAGCATAGCCTTAGGTATTCGTTGACACCGAGGGTGCCGTGGCAAGGTGATTTTTGGACTTCCAAACTACACTTCGGCCAAAATCATGCTATCTCAAAGGGAGGACTATTCGGCACTTTGCCCTCTACAGTGACATCCGCCACCGCTAAACTTTATCACCTCAGCTCTCCGCTGCTAATTGTGCTACTTTGTATAGACCTATCCCTCGCCTTTTGTAATTATTATTATCCTAGCAAGTATCCTTTATCGCCCCATTGCTATTCCAAACACATATATCCTCGACATCACTCCAGTCCCATCCAATTATGAGCATCCTCAACCCAACACCGAACGACCAGTCAATGCTAACCCAATAGCCGCTTGCTTCGAACATCAGCTTCTACTCTACAGACTACGTCAGCATCTACGCATGAACTATCATAAAACCTAGCGGCTAAATACTTAACCAGTGGTATGGGCGCTCACCTGCCATCTACCCACGTTCTCATTGCATTCTTATGCCATTGACTCCTTATAGTACCACCAGTACAGTGGTACCGCACGCGTCTCGTCCCAGCTATATTTGTTATCTTTAAGAACATAACCAGCGATGCCTTGTACTGTATATGCCGAGAAATCCGATACCTTGCCTATATTGTCGTCGGTAGAATATGAATGATCCCCAGTCGCCTGGTTGTAATAACGATTCAGAGCAGCGCTTCTGTTCTGCCTCGCAGAAAACATGAACCAGGCGATATGTTCTGGCTTATAGCCCTCTAGTCTAACGAGTTTATCGAACTCGGGTCGATATGTCCCATAGAAGTGATTATTGGAGGTCTGATTGAAACAACGATAGACTGGAACTGTATCTTTCGCCTGCGTATTAAAGACATAACACGCAATTCCCAGAAACTGGTAGCCGTGTTGTAGTGCTAATTCGCCTTTGGGATCCGTTGTGTAGAAGTTATCCACGTGCGCCGCCATACTGAATTGAACGGGACTGGATCAGCGGTCAAGGGCGGGGGTGTTCGTCGAAAATAACACGTTCGAGGTAAGGGTGGAATGGCGAGCGAGTTGAGGTTAGATATCAGATTGCGTTTTCGATTTGAGGTTCGGTTGCTTCGCTTGGTCTTCCGCCGAGACGATTTCTCCCAGTTCATTGCCTTCCGAGACCTGCATTATAACCTTGTCGCTGTCAAGAGTACCTATCGTATTATCAGGTCATATCTGATTCATTTTTAGCGCTGTAGGTGGCATATGCAGCTTTGGTGACGGTCCTTATTCCTCCCGGATCGGCGGACTCATAAAGCCAGCATGGCAGGAAGAGTGGACAAATCGAAGCACAGATCTAGCATCCTGCGACGCTACAAAGAAACCGGATACGGCAAGTTACCTTCGATCTCTTGCATTGATCTGCACCAGCCTTTAGCTTTCTGCCAAGTAGATACCAGTAAAGTGGCAGGTCATTTAGAGTAGTTGTTAAGAACCACTTAATTGGACAATGAATTTTCTTTTCCCTACCCTGAGTTAGGCAACGAAGACATGTCATCCCGTGACTGGACCATGACCTGAAGGCATCTAATATATCGTTATCCAACATATTAGCATCATGTCATTCGTGGTCACTCGATGACTTCCATCCAATTGTATGACAAAGATAGCCCCGCACTGAAGGCAGACCCCGCACCTTCTGCTACCTCTTCCCACAACTGGTAGCACCTTCGAGAGATGGGTGTGATTGGCTGAAATGAAGACCACCAACAAATCGTATTTTCCATCTTTTACCCCTCACCCTCCCCGCCGTTTAGAGGGCACGTGTATTCTCCGATTTTACATAGGGGAGTATGACCTCATACTAATCCACCGGAATTACCCGAGTTCCCGAATTCTCGGTAAGCGTCCGAGTAAGCACCTACTGAAAACAGTTAGCTTGATTGACGGATGCGCGGGCCGAGCCGTACAGCTGCACCTTCACTTCCTTGACAGTCGCGAGCTTATTTCCACTTCCTCTTCTCGACCTTTATTTTGTCGATGTGATCACTTCTCTGGTCCTGATATCCTCCGGTTCAGGTGGGTTAGTGTAGTGGGAATCAGATATACGGGATACAAACGTGGAGATTCGTTACTGTCGGGTAATGATTGTGTATGTCGCGTGTCATCGCTGGATTCATGCAAAATAATCTCGCTCTTCTCTGTTGATGTTTATTCTTCCCTTTTAGTTTTCAGTTGAGAATCCTTGCTACATTCTTCTCTAGAGTTCGTGTTAACGCTAATAACACATCCGACTGGTTCCGTTGTCCTCGGGTCTTTACCGGTATCTTCCGATACTTGACGGCGGCGAATAGTTAGAGTCGACATGGCTCGCGTTTCTATCCCCTTGTCGTGGGAACATTAGTTGCCTACTATCCAGATAGTTCCGAGTTCATCCCTAGCAGTGCTGAATGCCAGATTACAAGCCGCTCAAATATTGGGATGATCCCACGCAGTCAGGCATGGATATGCGACTTGAATATCTGTCGTAGAACGGGAAAGGCCACATGGACGGAGTTGCCCAATCCAGGTTTAATACCACTACTTGTTACGTAGAGTAACAAAGTCTAGAAAAGGGTACAACCGCTGCCCCAAAGTTCTCTTGCACTGTATCTATAATGCCGATATCTCTCTCTATGATAAATATACACACGCATTAGGCCATACAAATGATGCACAGCCACCAATCCCAAATCTACACTGTCGTATCCTACCCTAAACCTATACTATTGGACCCTTGCAGCATAATTAATTCTATAATTGTCTGCTTGTTTTGCATTAATAAAGCTACAACAGAGATAAGGTAGGCGAAGAAACTCAAGTGGAGTATTTCGGAGATTTCGGTAGTCTTGGAGGGTGATATAGTGTGGTACGCAATAGTTCCGCGTTCTGAGTCCACATCTTTTTAAAAGTGCGGTCCACTGTCCAGCCCCGAATTTTCAACATAACCCACAAGCGAGGAGTTATCAGATTTACCACGACCGGTATACGAAGACCATCTTTCGGCGATGGAGTTTCTCTACCTGTCTTGAAGTGAAGTGCCACGGAGTAAGTACCGTTTAATACGGTCGAACTTTGATACGGATACTTCAGTGGGCCTACTCTCGAGCAGAAACATATCTTCGCCCCGTGTCTCAAAATAGTCCATATTAGGCGGGTTATACTCGTAAACTGACTTTCCAACCTTGTGAGCGACGGAAATTTCCGAGAACGAAACTAATCTAGCATGGTGTTACGATGTTGAGGGTAAACCGCCTGCGTAGTGAGAAGAGAGGAGAATGCCTCGGATTATATACCGAAGAGAGTTGTGTGCCTGAGTGACTCACTACCGGCTTAGCTTACGGTCAGTTCTTTTAGGTAGCATGGAATTCTGCGAAGCTGAGTGATATCGAGTAAATATGGAACTGTTCTATCAGCTGATGGATCACATTGTTTACCGGATCAAAAGGTATGCATCTATAGCAAGACTGCCAAAGATAGCTGGGAAGGAGGCGAGCCTTGAGGTATCACATATTCATTGTGTAGGTACGAATACCTGTACTGGACGGAGAGCTAACACTCATGTCTCCTCCTGACCATTACTTTAACAACCGTCTCACGATTGGTTTGCTTTGTCTGATACAGAATTCAAGAACAATGAACGCATCATTGCGATGGGTTCTTGTTGCAAAGTGCTTATTGCATGATAGGTCTCTGCCATCTTATGGCCGGAGATGACTCTCGTATGGCCGGAGGTGAGTCTCGTATGGCCGGAGATTGCTGTCGGCCTGAAGGGTATATACATAGATGAGTATGCATGCATTCACACTTGTACTCGTATATATATGGCCTTGTGGCACTGTTAGATAATACACAATCAAGCTGCTCTAGTATCACTATTTCAACAGGTTTTGAGCCCGGCGCCCACTACAATCTTTACTATGAATACTCTATTTAAATCTTATGATCAAGAGACTCAAAAACCCTGAAACACTCATGACCATCCCTGTTTGTTACCGTAGCAACAGCCACACATAATCACAATAAATCTCAACAGCATCATCACCATCACCACTTCCTTCGCACAGCTACCGTGTCCACATTCACAATGATCACTGAAACCGTGAAGAACGATTACCGAGTCATCACAAAACCTACCTCACATCAACAAAATGTAATTTAGTCGCTGGGAGCCTCCAGGAGTGTCTGAGAGGATGTGGAGTGTAAACTTAGATGCGTCAATTTCAGGAGAGTATCAGACCGTAGGAGGGAATTCCTGCCGGCCTTCAGAGTAACTGGGAGCGCCGACGATAACCCTGGGAGCGCCGACGACAAGCCTGGGAGCACCTTGGAGCGCCGGCGACAAACCTGGGAGCACCGGTGACATGACTGGGAGCACCTCGAATCACAGCAGAGCAGCCTGGGAAAAACATCATCTTTGGGCACACTGCTGGTGCGCCTGGAATCGCTACTACTTATTGTTCAACAATTGTTAAAACTCATGTATTCAGTTTGTATTCTCATCTATGTACCTATGTATCTATATAGCTACCCATCTACACACGGTAAATCTGGACTGGCTGCAGGCGGTGCTTGAGAGCAATTCGAGGTGCGACTGAAAATGAGGATGGAGTGAACTCAGAGATACACTCCGAGGCCGTGATTGAGCGGGTTTGGCGATGCACTTGGAGGTGGTAATCGACCGTATTTGCACAGACACTTGGAGGCCGTGATTGAGTGAACATAGAGATGCATTCTGGGATCGCGATCGAGCGAGTTTGGAGATGCAGTTGGAGCCCGTAATCGAGCGAGTTTGGAGATGCACTTGGCGGCCGTGATCGAGCGCGTTTGGAGATGCAGTTGGAGGCCATGATCGAGCTAGTTTAGGGATGCACTTGGAGGCCGTGATCGAGCGAGTTTGGAGATGCACTTGGAGGCCGTAATCGAGCGAGTTTGGAGGTGCATTGGGAGGTTATGATCGTGCGAACTTGGAGGCTGTAATCGAGCGAGTTTGGAGATACACTTAGATGCCGTGATCAAGCGAGTTTCGAGATGCACTTTGGAGGCCATAATCGAGCGAGATTGGACGAGTACTTAGAGCCGGTCGATGGACGGCGCGCCGAGTGCTGAGACTCTATTCATCTGTTAGTTGACTTGCAAACGTGGGAATGTGACAAGGTGACTTTACCTTTGAGCGCACATGGAGAGCTAGCTGATGACGGTCGATCGTATAAGAAGGCACGCCAGAAGCTGAATCTACATTCAGGGGTCAACTTGTAATCATGAGAATGAATGGAAGACAAACAATCTTGGGTGGATGCTGTACTCGGTGTATGCTGTACTCGGTGTATGCTGTACTCGGTGTATGTTGTACTCGATGTATGCTGTACTCACTGTCAACTCATGATCATGGCATGGAGAGATAGAAAGGGATTACTTAAAATTGTGTTCTGCGAAGATGGTAGAGTTGTGGACGAGAAAGAGAGAGATGGGGGATAAAGATGAGAACACTGTGAGTATACGAGTGGATATGACAAATCAGGGGTATGACTTGCCTGATTGGGATGAGAAGACCTCCTATTGGTGTAATTACACACCAGATCGCGACTCGTACCTGCCATATCGCGGATGTTACATTGACTCGCATACGAAATTCTGTAAGTCCCAGGTTCTCATGCTGATCTGCCCCATCTCTCTCCTGCTCGTCCTCAACTCTACAATCACCTAAGAACACAAAGTTATGTCATCCCTCTCTATCACTCGATGCCATGATCAAGAGTTAACACTGAGTACAGCATACAACGAGTACAGCACACACCGAGTACTGCATACACCGCTTACTGCAGCATCCCAAGATTGACTGTCTCCCACTCCCAGCCAGTGTCTCAGCTCTCAGTGGACCATGTTGTACTCAATTCTCTACATTCCCACGATTACAAATTAACCAATGGATCGAGTCTCAGCTTCCGTTGCACCTCCCTCCTGATCTACCGCCTACAGATCAACCTCCTCCAAGTACTCCAATCTCGATCGATCATGGCCTGCAAGTACATCTCCAAACTCGCTCGATCACGGCCTCCAAGTGTATCTCTGCGTTACACAATCTCTGCCTCCAAGTGCATCTCTGTGTTACACAATCTCGGCCTCCAAGTACATCTCTGAGTTACACAGTCGCGGCCTCCAAGTGCATCTCCAAACTCGCTCAATCACGGCCTCCAAGTGCATTCTCTGAGTTTAATTTCATCTCGGCCTCCAAGTGCATCTCCAAACTTGCTCTATCACGGCATCAAAGTACATCTCTTAGTTACTCGATCACAGCCTCTCAGTGCTTCTCCAAACTGGCTCGATCACGGCGCCCAAGTGCATCTCTGAGTTCAACTTGATCTCGGCCTCCAAGTGCATCTCCAATCTTGCTCTATCATGACCTCCATGTGCATCTCTGAGTTACTCGATCTCGGCCTCCGAATGCATCTCCGAACTCCCTCGAGCACGGCCTCGAAGTGCATCACTGAGTTCAACTTGATCTCGGCATCTAAGTGCATCTCCAAACTCACTCCATCGCGGCCTCGAAGTACATTTCCCAGTTCACACGATCACGGCCTCCAAGTTCATCTCTAAATTGTCTCAATCAGCGTATCCAGGTGCTTCTGCGATTACGGTCCAGTACTGTCTGCAGCCAGATTGGCCGTATGTTTATATATAGAGAGACCTAGATACATAATACATGCCATATTATGATGTAGCGAATCTTGTAACTCTAACAAAGACGAATCTGAAACACGAAATGACTTGTGCTTATGGAACTCTAAGAACCACTGCGATGAGAAATACGGCACTATATCTCCCACAGAGCTGCACAGCTGTAAGGCCGTATATCCGTATATGGCCGCGTATGAGAGTATATGAGAAAATACGGTTGCACACGTGGATGTGGTAATATATTAGAGTAGTTGATAGGTAAGATTATCGCTAGCGATCCCAGAGAGATCGCGAGTCGTCTATATAAGGTTGCGGTTACCCGGCCCTGGACACGTCTGGTGCCATTGCCGAGAACCTAATCATGACTGCCATTACATCATCCCCCCCTTTAGGAGCAGACCCCCTGGGCTGCCACATACGTCTATATAACAAGAGAAACCCCACAAAAGAAACGAAACCGGTGTGTACGCCTCCGCACGACTTAATAAGTCCCACAACCGATCAGTGCTCTATGAGCAGCCTCTCGGCGGATTCGGTGCACGGGGAAACTCCACCTCCACTTGACTTGTCTCCGGAGGTGGTAAAAACCCGTGCCAACGCCATTTGTACTGGGCCGAGATCCATAAGAAAGTAAACAAAGTAAAACCCTCGTAAAACGTCCAATCCCATTCCTCCAGTCCAATCATCGCCAATGCTTCCTCGGATGCTCTCGGTGGAACTCCTCGACCAACTCCTGCGCATTCCCGAGATTCTCCGCAGGCTCCCAGCTAGTCCGTACGTAACTGTAACCCGCCCATTGTACGAGATAATGGAGCTTCCGGTAGCGTCGCTTAGAGTCGAGGATTCGGTCGACTTCCCATTTGTCAGAGTCGTCGACAACCGTCGGCTGCGGTTCAGATGGCGGCAGGCCGGCGGTAGGAGGTGTATAGCGGTCGAGCAAAGAGACGTGGAAAACGTTGTGCTTCCGGATCGTATACGGAAGGTCTAATTTGTGAGCATTCTTATTGATGACCTTACTTACCGTGTACGGTCCTGTCCGTTTGTAATCCAACTTCTTTGACGGTCTTGTTGTCCGGAAGTGCCGCGTTGAAAGCCAGACCTTATCTCCAACCTCGAAAATAACCTCTTTGCCGCCGGCGTACTTCGTCTGATTGGCTTGAGCCTCCTGCAAGTTCTTACGGAGGGTTTGGTGAGTCTCCTCCAAGCCAGCTGCGAAAGTGTCTGCTTGGATTTCCGAATTCAGGCTAGATGGTTGCTTCGGGGCCTTAAACTGCATCACCGGATGGTAGTGGTAATTCGCCCAGAATGGAGTCATCCTCGTAGACGCGTGTATCGCGTTGTTGTAAGCGAATTCGGCTAGCGGCAAGAGTTCGACCCAATTGTCCTGCTCGTAGTTGCAGAAAGCCCGGAGATACTGCTCCATCGTCTGGTTTTGACGCTCTGTCTGCCCGTCTGTCTGTGGATGGAAGGCTGTCGAGAGCCGATGGTCAGTACTCAAGTGAGAACATACCCGGGTCCAGAATCGGCTTGTAAACTGCGTGCCGCGATCTGTGACTATGTTGTCCGGAACGCCGCGCTTGCAAATGACGTGTTCAAAGAAGAGCCGGGCCAATTCCGGCGAGTCGATATCCTTCCGGCACGGTAAGTAGATTGCCATCTTTGTCAGTCGGTCCACGATGACGAGAATCCCGGTGTAGCCCGATGCCGTCGACTCTGGCAAGTCGGTGACGAAGTCTATCGTGACGCCTTCCCATGGCCGTGATGGTATCTCCAAGGGCATGTTGATCCCGTGCCTGGCGTGCCGAGGTGCTTTGATTCGGTGGCATACTTCGCAGCCGCTGACATACTTACGTACACGCGTGTCCATTACTGGCCAGTAGAAATCCCTAGATACCAGCTCAGTAGTCTTAAGAGCTCCAAAATGACCGGACTCAGGGATGTCATGGAATAGACTTATCACTTTTCCCCGTAGAGAATCGATCGCTGGAACGTATATCCTCCCCTCGTAAGTCAAGACTCCCGCGAGGACTTTCCATTGGCTCTCCTCTTTGGCGGTATCTGTGCCGTCTATCATTGGTCGGTCGACAAGCTTCGCTGAGACGTCGACAGCCAAAGGGTCGGAAGCCTGGGCCGCGATAATTGCTGGCATGAGATCGTCGTATGGTTCCACTGAGACGGTTGCCAATAGTCGTGCCACAGGCCTTTCGTAGCCGATCTCATAATCGGGCCGTCTGGATGGGCCATCGGCCGGGTTCTTGCTGCCTTCCAAGTGCTCGATGACAAAGTCGTAAGCCGAAAGAACTTCCGACCACCTGGCTTGTCTTCTGGAGAGGACTTTGGATGTCTGGAAGTATTCGAGATTCTTATGGTCGCACCGAATTAAGACCTTGTGATTGGTGCCCTCGAGGTAATGCCGCCACTGTTTTAGTGTTTCCACGATGGCCAATAGCTCCCGATCATAAGTGTCGTAATTCTGTTCGGCTGGAGAGCACTTCCGGGAGTAGAAATTGACCGGCCTGAGAACCCCGAAAACATCGTACTGATTGAGAATGCCT
>Ga0307514_10001007_pt1 | contig 41276 bp, 44 predicted proteins | sample 16_EM_MG_FD_203088 | JGI IMG/M metagenome (GOLD analysis project Ga0307514, IMG submission 203088) | Populus trichocarpa ectomycorrhiza microbial communities from riparian zone in the Pacific Northwest, United States - 16_EM | ecosystem: Host-associated > Plants > Roots > Unclassified | place...
CACCATCCTCAGCAACAAGAAACAGTGGTGAGTCTTCCCTTCTCTCTTTCCCTCTTTCCTTTTTTGGCTTTTCTTTTCTTTTTCTTTTTCTTTTTTCTTTTTATCCCACCGACATCAGTATCGAGCCCAAATTTTGATGTTCTTGGGCTTTTTTTTAAAGGAAAAAGAATGGGTAATTTATATATACCCTGGAAAAATAGAACTATGTCTAGATACTAAGCATATATGTGTGAATTACTCAGATAATACTTGATTCAAAATTACCTATATGATGTTGATGTCATTCTGAACTGCAAAACCAGTCACTAACCAGTTATGATCAGTTAGTAACCAGTTTCATTTATAACCGGTTAGCTAACTGCATGTAACTGCATGTAACTGCAGTTACCAGTTATTTGCAGTTAGATGTGGTTATTTGCAGTTAGCTAACTGATACTAACCAGTTAGAGTTAAGGTTAGTGAGTTTTGGAGCAATTAACCTAACTTAGTTCTGTACTTAACCCAACTTTCAAGCACTAAGGACGAAGCAGCCTCTTTCATGTTTATCTCTAAAAATTTACGAAGCGGTCACAAGCAACTGAGGTTACTTTGGAGCCTGATGAGTGTAATTAGTATTCCCTGACCTGTTTACTTAAGTCTTGAACACCAAAACATGTGTAGAGTGTGTCAATAAACGAAAGAGCAAAAATTACTGTAAAATTCATTCTACCTGTTAACTATCAACAGTTTGAAAGAAAAAGAAGAAATAGCTTTTAAATAAGATAAATACGGTCATGTGACAATGCAAACTTCAAATCCCCGACATCAATTGAACCAAGAAGATTTGCCGGTGTCTAGTGCTTTTCAAGATGCTTTACAAGGGCATACTTTGTAAAGTACTGGTTGCAGTGCGAGCAGACATATTGAAAATTCAGGCCTGCAGCAGGCGCAGGCACATTCGGCTCAAACTGGCCCATACCGATTAGATAGAGAAGTGATAGGATAGAAGGTTCATACCACAGTGTAAACATTGTCGATCTCTGACAACTCGAGCTCAAATCCTGGCAACACATTACCACTCCTGATAACTGCTGATTGATTGTTTTTGTACCACAGGTGAAGACAGCGACGGATGACACCAGCCTTCGTCCTCTTGAAATCGTAAAATATCTTGTTCACAGGATCAACGAGCCATGCTAGTTGAACACCAGAGGGAAAATACGAGTCCTTGATCTTCACCGTCAGGTCGACCAGTTTTCGTTCAATAGTGAGATCGTCAACTTCAACAACAAAAATTGGGCAAAATGGTGCTCCCCGGAAACTGAATTGTTGATTTTGTGTCAAGGTAGAGCACATAGCTGATGGTGTAAATGCCACATCTGGTGCCTTAATCATCCCAGGGCCGATGAGAAAGCCACCTTGGGAGGATGAGACTGCTCCCGGTTGTGCGGAGAACCGGTTCCAGGTTGATAGTTGCCTACAAATCTCTGATACAGCAATCTCTTTCCCAAGAGGCGCTGGCGGCATAGGGATGAGCCGCCCTTTTGAATCACGTTCGAAGCCGTTGACTGGAGTGCTGTCAATTTGCAAAGAATTTGTCTTCAGCCAGTTGTTAATCGACTCAAATGTCTCGATCGAATAGGTAAGGTTGGGTTTGTAGAGAAACGAGTCAACAGCAGCACCCTCAATAATTAAGTTGGGTGTCTTGAGGGTGTAGACATCATATTCGGAAGGAGAATCCATACTTTGAGGAAAACTGTCAGCCACTCTTTGATGTTCGAGTCGGAGGTGGTGGTTCGGCGGAGTGACAATCACATGACTTAGGTTCTTCACCTTTCTTCGAAAGCAGTATAATCGAATACAATCGCGTTGTCTACAAACCAGCGGAAGCGAGCACGACAGACGGTTTCGGTTACTCTTCTTAGGTCGAGACGAATTCTCACTGCATAATGCACCAGACGTATGGAAAGAAATTGTGGTTGTGCCTCAACCTGACATACGTACGGGACGAAGAGGAAAATATCTGTCGGTGTGTAAGTCCCTCGTTTCCCTTGATTTTTAATGGAATTGTCACTTTTTTTGTGCAAAAGCACGTCTGAAGGAATTGGCCCTTCGATTCGACCGCACAGTGCACCACATCCCCTCAAGCAAGAACGATTTTAAGACGTGGTTGGTACGTCTCTATCCCCACAAACATATGATTTTCTTATTGAGAAATCTCTTAGCCGCCAGAGCCTTTCCAGACTTCTATTCCACCCCTTCCATCCGACTATTTACTTATAACTGCGTCCTTTGGACGTATCCTCACGCCCTCAACGCTCGCTCTCTTTCAACGCGGAAGGAAACTCAACGTTCACCCGTCTTTGTGCCAAAATATCGTGGTGCTGCGCCTATTTAATGGACGATTCTAGGAGACGAGACAGAGACAGGAGTTTGTGTGATCGAGATGTTGGGTAGGAAGGAAGGGGAAGGTGTCGACGGGGGAAAGCTGTGGGGTGTCTAGAAGGTGGTATGTGCTTTCCAAGTTTTTAATCCTGAGATGACAAGTCCGTGACGAAGAGCGTTTTGGAATGGGGTCATGGCCAAAATTTCGAGAGCGGAGAAGAGAGAAGGAGTGCCGGATGATCTATTAACATGTCAACCCTGACCACGAAGGGTGTAGATAGGCAGGAGGCGAAGGTCGAATGAGTGTTGTCATTATACAGGGTATGTACCTCGTTCTTCTGTATAATAGTATAATGGGTTGCCCGTCCTTTCGCAAGCACTGCAGGTTGAGCACTTAGGACATGCTTCAGCCTTGAATTTATCGACACCATACATCAGAATCTGTCCGTCAGGTTCTTAACTGTGCAAGGAAACCAATTTAGTTTTATATATTACTCAAGATAACCGTCGTCAATTTTATTTCATTTGAAAGTTTGACCGATGATGCCGACCGTCGTGAATTGGTTATCCCAGCTAGCACAAGCTGTTCATACGGAGACCGGAAGGCGGCATCTTCACAAGCTGAATGAATGAAATTGTCCAAGAACGTTTTTAAAAGGATTTCAGATGCCTTGAATTGATCTTGTAGGGTTAGGCTGTAAAATATATTTATTGGCACTCACAAACAAATCATGATCAAGAAACGTACCCAACAATGAGTTTCATAAAAAAAAGGTCAACGCCGTTTGTATGAGAACCTCAGGTTACCGTTTTCAGCTTTTGATTCGAATCCACTAACGAACAAAAACAGTGTTTTTCCCTGATACGAGGTCCAGGGTAAGAAACATTCTAGACAAGTTTTTATGTACCGATACAGGGCAGCTAGACCATGAGTGCAAGGGGGGCAAAGTAAAAGGATTTTGCAGCACAGTTGAAACCTCATTCTTCAACGACGAAATTAGCCGCATCACTACCTTCGACAGTGAAAACATAGTCGAGATGTTAAAGGAGGCTTTGGGGGATGGTATATATTCTTCGGCGTGACGATGATAGATAACACGGTGAACCGTGACATTTTGAAATCGCACCCGGTTACCTCATTCACATTCAGGTGTACACCGAACCAACAACGTTCTCGGCAGAGACATATTTCGCGACACAACCACCACCTCCAACGCTCGAGCAGGATGCTCAAAACGTGCGATCTTTCGTTCAGAGGCAAGCTAAAGAAGGCAGGAGGGTAGTGCTCATCACGGTGCGGTTCTGGGTTTCTACGACACACTACCGTTTGGACGTTGTACTGACAGTCCAGCGTTGGGGGGGCCTTTGTTGTGTGAAATTTTCAGAGCGGAGGGAGACTGTTCCCTTGGAACTCAATCTGTGAGGAAAAAACTTGCACTCGAGTAAAGAAAGTTTTGTTTTTATATCTATATCTGTGATTTCTACAGCGTTCGTTACCTCGATAACATTGGTGCTGGTTCGTACAAGCTTTTTGGCGAAGACGGTATTCTATTAACACTCCTGTCGTGTGTTTTTTTTTAGGTACGCGCGGTGCCACATCCGCTGAATACTTTCTTGAAGCAGGCTACGCCGTCATCTTCATGCACCGACAATTCAGCCTTCAACCTTTCAGTCGGCACTATTCTCACTCGACAAACCCATTCCTCGACTTTCTCGAAATAGAACCAACAGCTCCTACTGACGACGCTACCGAGAACACCTGTAACGCTCAACGTGAGATCAAACACGCTGTCAAGGACCAAAACAACACCCCTCGGATCTCCCAACAAACGACAGGACCTCCTCAGAGTCCTCACGGCCTACAAACGCGTGCATGCGCTCGGCCTTCTACACACAGTCACGTTTGTAACCATAAACGATTATCTCTGGCTACTGAGAGCCCTCAGCCAAGAGCTCGCCATTCTGAAACGAAGGTCCATGTTTTATCTCGCCGCGGCTGTGGGCGACTTTTTCTTGCCAAGACAAAAGCTGGTGCGTTCGTTTTCCCTCTTTTTTTTCCTTTTTATTGTTTTTTGGAAACAAGAATTAAAATTCACAGTGACGCATTTTTTTGAAAATCGGAATAGTCGGAACATAAAATCCAGTCGGGAAAAGGTAGCCTTTTGATCGAGATGGATCAAGTGCCCAAGATCCTCAAACCAATGGTAGACGAATGGGCAGCAGGGTGTTATATTGCGTCTTTCAAGGTCTTTTCTTTTCTCTCTTTCTGTCTCTCCCATTCCTGATCACTGACGTTCGAAATAGCTCGAGACAGACGGCGCCCTACTCCTTCCGAAAGCCCGCCAGGCCCTGGAGAGATACGGCCACCAAGTCGTGATAGGAAATCAATTGCACAGTCACAAATTCGAAGTGGTATTTGTTTCCAAGAAGCTCACTAGAGGACAACAAGAAGCTGCGAACACAGAGGAAGATCAATTTGAGGCGCAGTGGCTCAGGATTGACACCAAAGATAAACAGAGCGTTCCTGGGTTCCCAGTGAAGGAGATTGAAGAAGATATCGTGCATGAGCTTGTGAGAAGACACACCGAGTGGATTGGATCAGAAGGGTGAATAAATACATGATGTAGAAGAGAACAAAGTACCATATAACAATACCATGGCCAAAAATTAATGACATAAAGCGCATATGATTATATACAAGGATTCGCAGAAAAATGGGTCATATGTTAATGTCTACTCTACGAATTGTTTTTAACCTAAAGCGTGCTGGGTCGCATTCTGCGGCAACGGCGTATTGTCCTTTATGATTCCGGGAAGGCCTATGCTGCGGGTTTAACCGCGATAAAAACAGAGTTGCTCCAATTGGAATACGGCGAATGTGTATCAAAGGATTAGTCCCAGCATCGATGAACGATTCAGGCCTTCTGTATATGTCGGATCAAATAATAGGATTTTAACCATGCATTTGGTAGCGTAAAGTGAGAGCATGCGCTATTATGTATGGGAGGTCATCGGACTCCTTTCAGATGTCCAGTTACCCTAAAACATGGCACCAAAGTACAAGGTTAAGCTTTAAGCTGTACCCTAGCTAGCTCGTGGCAGCGGATGACGGCACACACGACATCCAACTTGGTACACCATTTCCTCCTGCAGCCGACAAAGTCGATCCAGAGAGTACAGTCAACAGTCAAAAAGAAGTTCGAGAAGCAATCTGGTGGATGCCTTCTTTTCCCTGACAGCCCTAGTCAGACCCTCCGGTTATTGTTTGCAAGCGGGGCTGTACGGACACGGGAGAGAGCTTATATTAATGGCCTTTTTAATATATGTACTGTATCGTATTCAGAATCATATCGACCCGCAGGAACTTAACGTCACGTCTGAACCCAAGTAATCCGCGCATTACCCATTGTATTCATGTATGTCTACGGTTATAATGTCCGCGCTATTCGCAAACGTACTTATGCTGCCACTTCGTCGTCGAGTTTCATCCCGCCCACGATGCAAACGACCACTCCTCTCATCGGAACATATACTTCCAAGTCCACATTGATGCATGCCTGCCTTGCCCACCTCTCGCCACAGATCCGAACAATGGACAGCATCATTCGTGCGTCGCCTAGAATATCTGCACCTCATACGGTAGCCTTGCCTACTGAGATCCTCCTTCTCATTCGAGAGTGGCTCTTCCCCTTGATCAAGACCCAGCTCGTCCAGCAATCTACAGTCGCACTCGAAGCATACGAGCATAGTCTGCGCAACCTCCTTTGCCCAGACTGCATCGTGTACAACCTAGACATCTACGGTCCTAATGTCTGGCAGTGGGAACACTTCCGTGGGCCATGTTCCTGTCTAGAGACGTTGAACCCTCCGCATACCGGTCTCGAACAGCCTCCACCGCCAATTACCCTGACCCGCAGGACTCACAACAACCCAAAACCATTCAGAGACGCCCAACATTGGCTCGAGGCCCATTTGTCCAAAGAAGCAGCGGCTTTGGGAGTTCAATTTGTCAGATCCCGTGGAGATCAAAAGCCAACCACCGCCGCGGCACATTTTGATCTTGAAACAGCCGCATCAAACAGCTTCGAGTTCATCTGGGACGTCGTCGCCTTCGTACTTCGAGAATACAACTGCGAATTTATCCGTGAAACAGAAGACGAACTGACGACGGCTGCTACACGTTTCTGCACCGTCAACATGACACTGTCCAGATACGACACTGTCCAAATCATACCCTTGTCCCTAGACACCGAAGTTCCTGATAGGGCAAAGATTTGGCGTATTGAAGGTATTATTGGTAGGGTAGTGAGAGATTTGTGTCTGGAGAGCGTGGAACCCTTTGGGGCGCATCAGCGCGACCCGTCGTCTTTTAAACGTCTTCTTTGGCGCTCGAATCCTACAATCCTTCACGATCAAGATTATATACAAGTCCTTTTTGGGATCATTGCTTCTTTAGTGGCTGGATGTGTTTCTTTTCCTGTCACCTGCACTACCATCGCTTTCAGTGTATTTTGTTTCTACTCACGACCTAAATCTCTCAGGCTTTTCTAGTAATGTCCGGATACGAGCTTTTTCTATTTTATTTGCAATACTAAAGGCGTTAGTGCCTTCTGATCTACACGAACAAGACAGGGCGTCAATGCGTTGCAAGGCTCTTCGATCATTTCCATTGGTCATTAATGCTACGTCTCTGACCAGTTACAATGATTTCAGAGAGAACAACCGCTATGCAATTACTGATGTATTCAAAGAAAGAGAGGACAAACAAGCAATATTACAGAAAAAACGATACTGTTATGTTTCTTCTGTCTTTTATAATTCATACAGCAATAATTCCTCTTTTTTATAAAAAAAGGAAATGAAGAAATAAAAGTAAAGTAAAAAATCAAGGAAGAACAAAACATGAAGCATGGAGGTGCATCGGGTGGGGGAAGGGCTACAGGATGTGAAACGAGCCGGTGAAATACATAAGTTTTCGAACTTGTGTTTTTTGTGTGCTTGCTGTGATGGCAAGCGATACAAGCGAATTACATATAGATAGATAGGTAAGCTGTAACTCAATCGGCTGACAACTCAAAGTGCAGGGGGAAAAAAGAACGTACAGAATCTTTTTGAATACTTGTTGCCATTTAGTACTGCACAATATGGTGGTGGAAACTCAACAGCAACAACGCATCTTCCACTTTGATACCAGGGAATCGTTCAACGGACGCCTTGTCAATTTCTATAGGATAAGGTAGACGGCTGAGCAGCAGTTCGAATTTCTCGTCAATGTTTAAAGGTTGGGATATTGCTCCAGGGGGCGGCGAAGGCGAAGGTTCGAGTGGGGGAGTAACGGCTTCCTGATATTCTTCTTCGCTGTTATCGACTGAGAAGGTATGACAATGATCATCGAGGTCACCCAAGTCCATTGAGTCTTCACCCTTGATGAACATTGGTGACACCAGTAGCGGCGACCCAGAACGAGAAACAGAAGATGAAGCCGAATACGGGTCTCGCGCATGAAAGCCATCGTCATCGTCATCGTCCTCCCCACAACCCGGCTTCTTACAGCGCTTGCGAGACGACTGCCGTAAATTTCGGAACCAATTTGTCACCTTTCCGATATCCCTGAGATGACAAACGTAATTCATTGTTTCGGACAACTAAAAGACGAAATCATAGACGTACATTCCAATTTCTAGAGCAAGAGACGAGCGCTCTTCGATTGTAGGTATGGACGTTTTTCTGAAAAGCTTCTTCAAAGCTTTCAACTGGTATGGTTCTGGACGCGAGCGCCGAGTGCGCGCTGAAACGGAACCTGCGCTGCGGTAAGGCATCGTCCCCACACGAGAAGAAGATCTCCGAGAACGGTCTTCCATTGAAGGAGAAATACTGGGAGATCGCCTCAGAGTGGAATACGGTCGGATAGATGGGTGGCTGGTCGGAGGAGGCAGACTCAAAGATGGATGGTATGAAGGGGGTGAATATGCCGAGTACAATTGTGCTTCATGGGGATCCTCTGCGTTGGAAGTGGGATGCCACTGAATTTCATCTTCGTCTTCCTTTAAATTCCTCTTTTTGGTCAAGTACCGTTGATTTTGAAACCAATTCGTAACCTTTTCGTATGTCCTAGTAAAGGTGTTCGGATTAAAAGGGTAATTCGGATTCACAGAGAAAGAGCGAGGGGACAAAAAATAGAGACGCACATTCCGAGGGAAACAGACAGAGCATGACGAACTTCGGGTGTCGGGTGTGAATCGATGCTATACATTTTCCTGAGCTCTTCGAGCTGTTCTTCATGAGGGCGATTTCGTGATTCGTGAACGGTTGTTTCTGGATGAATGGAAAAAACAGTGGTATCCTTATTACCTAGATAAACAAGGCCAGACAAATTTTTTTCCGCACCAGAATCTTTCGGGTCATCGCAAAGAGTTTTTAATTCGGGTTGATGAACGGAAGGAGATTGGTGCTGTGCAGGTTGCGATGACGGCGGAGACGAAAGAGACTTGGTATTTGAATCATGCGACGCCGTCCCCCCTTTGACTTTTTTCTTGGAGGAAGCTCTCTTATTTTGAAACCAGGCATTTACAGTTTTCGTTTCCCTAAAACAGCCAATCAGAAAGGGTGGATGACAATTTTTTTTTGCCAAGTTGAGAAAGACTTTCAAACGCACATTCCAAGACGCTCAGCAAGTGCTGTACGCTGTTCAAGGGGTGGATGCTCGTTCTGTTCGAAAAGCTCATTCAAAGCGGCAAGCTGCTTGGGCGAATGTCGATGTCTAGGCTTTTTATGCACAGTCTGTGTCTTGGCTATGGAAACAGCATTGTCGTTGCAAAAGGCTTGATAGGATTCGTAGGGAGAAACGTCCATTATGGAGTCGGGGAGGAGATGGTAAGAGGAGAGTATGGAAGGGGCAATTTTTGAATGGACAAAGACTGATACCAGTGCAACTGATTATGATTTCAAACTTACATATGACTGATCAATTCCCCGGATTTGGAACAAAACTCCATTCCCACGCTATTTTATTTCGGCATCCTACGCTCTGGCAGAACCCTGAGGGCAGTGGTATGGTTACCATATCAGGTAACAATAAATGAGATACCCGATAATAATTCAGTGCTCAAAACATTACTGCAAGCCTACTAATACGAAGATCCGACCTCTCATTAAAACAACCTCCACATGTCTTCTATTTGTGGGTGTCCGAACCGGCTTCCGGTGCATGAGGAAGGGCATCCTCGACCGAATCAATGTTTCTTATCCACGCACCAATCGATCCCCTTTTGTTTTCGTCCAATCCCGTAAGTTTTCATCCCGTCAAGTCTAATAAAGAAAGAAATAGACTTACAGATAGCCCTCGTGTCGGAGGAACAATGCACGCTTCGTGCCTTTGCTCCAAAACCTTATAGCATACGAAAGCGTCGCAATAGTGGCTGCATGTCCTAAACAGACTAAGAATGCGAGTCCTGCGAGAAACCATTTATCTTACCTCGAATAAAATACCCTCCAAAATATATCCTTTCTAAATTATACTTTTCTGCATTCATGTACCTGTTTGTTCCTTTAGCGGGACTGTTTTGAGCAGAACGACAACACTTACGCAATCTGCCCGATATTGTTCGACACTGCGTATAAAAGACTTTTACCGATATCTTCCGGTAAAATTTGTCCCTTATCTTCACCTTTCCTGTAAACCTTTCCAAACGAGCTAGCGATTATGGTCGATTTCAACCCAAGCCTGTTGTAATCCTGTCCATAGATATCCCTAACTAGCATATCCACCGTCGAATTATCACCACGCTCACATAGTTCAAGCATATCTATTGGCATGTGATAAAATAAGCCTCTTTCAACCTGGAGCATGCACAGAATTTGCGGCAGGAAGAAACACCTACCATCGAACGTCTTCGCTGGTGTCAAAAGACTCAGCAGACCCCATAACGTGCCTCCACCCAAACTCGTGCCGGACACTCGCTCAAATGTACCGTCTTCATCCACTTTGATAATGGAAACTCCCGAGCCAATGTTCACGAGCAAGCAAGGAAGTTGTGGGGTTGGAGTCTTCTCGAAAGTGACAGCGTATCTGGGGATATCGGGGCCTGGTCGTTCCAGTGGTGGAGGATTGGCGGGAGCAGTTTGTTGAGATACGACGGATGGGAGTGTAGAAGGGACCTTGGGCGTCACCGCAGAATCTGCGATTTGCGGATGAGCGACGGACGAGATCAACTCGTCAGAGAAATAGTAGACTTCATCAGGAATGAGCGTGATAAACTTTAAACCCTCAATCAAACATTCCATTTCATCTTCTTTCCGCACCTCGACCTGAAGCTGACTCGCGAAAAACTCGGAAAACCTGTGGGCGCCGCCGCCAGTAATCATGATCTTCACTCCTTTGCGCATTTCCTCGATAGACACGTTGTTTATCCGCGCCGAATTCTCAATTAGCTCTTGGATGAACGCGACACATGCACCGACATTTTCTGTTTCGAATCTGTCAAAGTTGAGGGAACCACCCGGTATGTTTTGAGTCGTCCGCTGGATTACGGCGTCTCGCAAGAGGCCATCTGTCAAGGATGACAGACTGGGTTCGAGATTCCAAGGTTGTTCAATGACAAGAGGTGTTAATGCGCCAGGTAGCCTGTTAATAGGTGGGGTGGAAGAAAGAGACTTTTGCGCACCGTCTCTGGTAGGAGACGGAGATAGAGGTGTGGAGATACTACTGGCGTTCGATGAACCACGGGTCGCTGCAACAGACGGCGAAGCTGGAGGTTCCGGTGAGCGAGTAAAATAGACGACTTTCGCTAGCGAACCTCCAATCTAAAGACCAATGTGGTGTTAATAACGACCCCAAGGATCACAAGAAAAAGACGGACATCCACTGCGATATGAGACACTGGCTCAATATAATTCGGCAAGTAAATCCCTCTGCTGTCTCTGGTCTATCAAAACAATTCATAACGTAAATATTTGACGTCTCATGAAAGCATTAGAAAATCACTATTCACCCCAGGTGAGTCTTCCTCCAAAATTACTGCTCCTCGAGTATCGACATGGATGACCTTTGCCCATGGTAGTGTTGGTGAAGACATGGTCCTAGTTCCAGGACTCTGCTGGGTTATCATCTGTCATTACCTGTCATTCGGACTCATTCCGGGGAAAAGAACAATTGGCGGACCGGAGTACTCCGGTTGTGACTGTCCCCTCGTCTTGCCAGCTGAGTGGCACTTCCATTGCTCTCCTTCCTCGCATTTCCTCTGAATCTGTTTGTTTGTAGTATGCTTAGGAGTACATCGTGTCAAAGGAGTGAAACGCTGGGAACTTGTCATCTTTGTGGTGTAGTGCTAATCTTTTCGAAATGGCAAAATACTTTCTTTCTTTCAATGGAACTTGTTACAGCGCTAGCCAGTACAAAGAGTATTCTCACAATGAGCCTTATGTCTCTTTGGGCTAGTGCCAGTGTCACAGACAAGAACCTGTAAGATCTCATGTTGGACGAGTCAATTTTCCAGGTCCTTTTGGTTCATTTGGTGGAGAAGGATCTGAAGAACATCGCTGAGCTCAGGATGCTAGGTCATAGTCCAACTACCAGCAGACGTGCTTTTTATTCATAAATATAAATGAATTACCAGTCGTTTAACATATAGTTGTAATTTTTTGGCAGTAACATCAATAAATGTTTTCTAAGGTTGAATCTGCACAGAATTCCGATGTAAAACAAAGCATAATTCAGTGATCCAAGGAATTGAATTGAGAATGAACAAAACAAATATCTAACCACCAACTGCTGCAAGAACAAGATCACAAACCTCTTGCTTTTCTGCCCGCACGCTCAGTTCTAAAGTGACACCCTGCCCACGAGAAAACGTCATCCTAGAGCGGACAAGAACCTTACCACCACCCGTCACCAAACCAGACAGTTGAAGGGTATGCACCGACGTGGACGATGTGTTCTCGGAACCTCCCAGGGCCTCCATATTCAACACTTCGATTATAGAATCACAAGCGGCTAGAATAATTGAAATCATCAGCGATGGGGGTCAACACAACGCATAATATATGCACCTTTGAGACTCTCCATGGATGACAAGGCAAAGGTTTCCGTTGCATTTGGTGCTGATCGCAAACGATCCCATTCAGCGCCAAAGGAAGCATAGCTCGGCACGATATAATCTCCACCAGCGCTGAGTTCCACCTCTTCAATCTGATATTCATCTTCATACCCTTCGTCTTCCGGGACACCGGTCGATGGATCAACTTCTTTGCTAATGTACTTGAGCGTACACTGGAAGGCGGCAGTAGCATACACATCTGGGTTTTCACGGGTAAATGAGACGTATACAATTGCTGGGGAGTTTGCGGCGGAAAGCGATGGCAAAGGAATAATGAAGTCTTCTGTCAGCCCACTATCCTCTGACTGTGGCACCATGATCACCGAAACCTGTTCCAAGACCGTATCTGGCAATGTATTTGAAACATTGAACTGAATTGTTTTGTCAAGTTAGCAATTCAACCATGTGGTCACGAGGAAAGAGATAAACCTGGAAGACGACATGCTCTTTGAAGATATGTTTTACGCAATTAACTTGATACTCGGTTTCACTCTCGGTAAGTTGAGCGGGGTTAGCACTGCTGTTGAGAATCGGTCCATAAGAGGTAAATTCCGGAACGTCAGCAAGCTGTTGAGCGTATGCGGACTGCTTTTCTGCTGCCGAAGGGGCCAGAGGCGTCTCAGATCTCTTCGACAGAGGCGCACCGAGAGTATCCAAGGTTGTGGGACCTATACTCAAAAAAAATTTTAATAAAAAAAGTAGCTGTTACGTGCACGCTCAATTGACGTACGGGCAACTTCCTGTGCAGCTTGAGCACGGCTAATCTTTGGAACTGAAGAAGTATCAAATGGCTGCTCGATAGCAGCAGGATCCTTGATGTACGCGATCAGTTTGGATTCCAGTGCCACCAGTGAAAAAACAGATTCTACAACGGCAAAAGAGTAATAATCCAAAACGAATAGTCACTGATGGCGACTAACCTTCTTTAACGTAGGTATCTGCAAGAGGTTTTTCCTTGAAGACCTTGAGATAGAGGGCCGCACGGTCCCGTACTTCATCATCAACATCGTCCAGACACCTGTCGAATGAAATAAGTTAAGCACTCAGCAAAGTAAATGGCCATACCTATTCAAAAGAACGGTGATGCTCTTTTTCAGCGTAGGTTCCGCAGAGTTTACTCCAAACTTGGCCATGCTCGTCACTGCAGCCGCCCTGACAGCCGCGTTCTCCAATACAACACGATTATAGATAAATCGGATATATTTAGCAGGTTGAGGCGACTTCGGACCCTCAACTCCAAGCAGATGAAGAATGCGGACAGACAGTTTCGTGAACTCGCAATCTTCGATGAACTCGCAGAGGTGGGATAGGGCCTGTTCCTTCGACTCTGGAATGAATTTGATCATGTCAAACATTGCTTCAACCACGGCGCGTTTAAATTCATAGCCTCCCTCATCTCGGAGTACACCAGACAGAAAACTCAACATCGAGGCATGTTTCGCCGGGAACTTGAGGCACAGAGATCGAATAGCTTCCACAATGATCACCTTGAACTCATCGCTAATTTCACTCAAGAAGCCCGTAATCTGTTTGATGAGACGGTCCACAGAAGCTTCGTTACCGGTCTAGGTGTAAGGTGAGCATGCCACATTTATCTGCAGTTTTAAAAAGATGATACCTTCAATAATGTGGTAATAGCATAGGTAGCGACGCTGCGGTTGGGATCTGCAATGAGTGTTTCCAGATCCATATTGCACGTCGCCACACTTGTAGGGTGAGTCAAAGCGAGTGTAGCAAGAGTCCGAGTGGCGGCAAACTTCAGAACAGGCTTGGGCGTTGTGAGAAAAGTCTGCAGTACTGAAAGCATAGTTGACTAACAACATCAAGGGCGTAAAAAGTCGCATACCGGAAATCGGCTTGGTCAATTGTGCCGTATTAACACTTTTCATTTCGCAGATGGCCCGAGCAGCTTCGAAATTGACCATGTCACTTTTGTGTCGCAACCAACCTTCCAAGAGTTCTAGAAATTGTCTCTGAATGCTGCAAACAAAAAATTATGATAAGAAACCAGGGCCGGCCACTAAAAAGGTGACATACTTGGGATCCTCTTCTATCACTTTGGCGGCATACCGTATGAGCATGCAAAGTGCCATCGGACTTCTCAACGTCGTCCCAGCGCCAGATTTTCCTCCTCCAAGTTGTTGTATCATCTTAATAATGGCCATTCTGTCCTGTTGGCGGATGAGGTAGAGGAGCCCAAGTGCATGATACTGAGTGATGTTGCTCGTCGATGGAAGCGCCTGTGTGCCTGAGGGTTGGGACGACCCTCCTCCAAAGCCGAGATAACCACTACTACTATTGTTGGAGCCGAAGAAGCTAGACGAAGGCTTAGCGTTAACCGCTTCTTGAGCCTCGTTAACCCATCTTTTGACAACATCCTTGGCTTGTGGGAAGAGGTGATACGCGGAAACCAACGCGGCAGACGAGATAGAAGGAGTTCGGTCTACAATGGCTGCTTTGAAGAAACGCTCTACGCCTTGCGCCATTGAGGGCTATATACCATTTCAAAAATATGAGGCGCCGTTTCAGCACAAAATAATGACGTACATCTATAATTTTGCAAAGGGCGCGGATAGCGTTTGGTCGATAAATGACTTCCGAGTTTGATTGCATATCTTTCATTATACTGCTCGTAACCATAATCACATCTTCCGCAGTCACTGAGAGTTCTTTGATCGCGAGATAGACTGCCTGACGCAGCGCGCTCTGTTGGAGGGTAGTCAGTTATTCAGCTTTCGTCACCATGGAGGTAAATGAAACGAACGTCTTTGTGTTGGAACAGTTTAGTCGTTCCAAAGAACAACGTAGTTGCTTCCTGTGTCCCAAACGTTTCTCCGACATAAAGAAGATATACGATCCGTGTCAAGAGTGCTCTGCACTTTCTTGGACTGATTGGAGAATCATTGAAAACGCGAGCCTCCTGAATGATAGTGGTTTTGTTATTATAATATGAGTTAAGAACGTTGTCGTCCTCCCTCTTCGAGTAAAATGTCATAGCGAAAGACGCCATTTTTCTGGAGGCAATGTATCTGTGGTGCTAAACGATTGTGGACGTGTTATTGTTTGGCATTAAGCGGCTCACGGCCCGCGCTGATTGTAATTAATAAAAAATCATTCGTGATATTCTGCAGCACAACTTCTGAAACCACAAACGACCCCCACTTCCTAAGAAGCTATAGCCTTTCTGCCACCCACCAAATCCTCAGCGCCCTCTTCCATCTCACACGCCCTCGTTGAATCAAGACTTTTCGGCATAAAACCAGGCCAAAATCAAGTACGAGGTGGAGGATGAAAGGACAAACACATTGCGATGAAGAATCAAAAGACAAAATAGGGGACGAGACGATAGAAAAGAGGCAGTATACCACAGTGGCTAACAATGAATGGTATGGGGACGATGAATGTAAAGGATGAGGATAAAGTACAAAGACCGTCTAACTCGAGAGTGTGTATGTGTGAAATTGAGTGGGGATCAATGGGGAAAAAGATGAAAAGGAATACAAGGGGAAATGAAACTACACCCAACACTTGAGAGGATACTTTCACAATATTAATGGAAAAAAACGGGCGCAAAGTTTGAATGATGAAATACACATAAGATGAGTGGGCTGGAAGTGATGCATACTTTCTTCCTCCCAACCTAATCAGCAGCCGGAAGGGAGGTAAGAAACTGCCTAGCCTAAAAGAAGAAACAGCGTCCGATTTCGTAAAAAAAATATTTGTATCAGATTCATGATTGAAGCAAACCAGGATGTGAGAACTCGAGGTCGGGAGGGGGCCATCATTTCAAAGTTGATCCGCCTTGTAAAGAACACCGAGAAGACATGGAAGGCACGTCCCATGCCTGCCAGAAAGACGACAATCTTGACAATGGCGAGCAAAAAGAACCAGAACGGTGGAGAGGGCGATTATCGACGAACCATTTTCACCGATGGACGCCAAGTGAACACAGTCGAAACCAACCGAAAAGAATCACTTCCTATCCCAACAACTTAACGGGCCGGTAACGAGTACCCTCGAAACCGCAGCACCAAGACCAGAGTTACCCAACCAGACCCATACCGAGCGAAACCTGGCATCTACCCCCCACCCCCCAATCGCCCGGTCTTCTTGGGACGCGTACTCCAACAAGCGAAAGAAACATCACCAAGAAAGTAGGTAAATTACCATAACTCGGCATCACGGACTCGGGTGCGGGACTGTTGTTGCGCAACAGGTCCACCGGGCACCTGCTGAGCTTGACGGGTATGAGAGCGAAGCCTGAGGAATAAAAGATAAGATCAATACAACGACCAATGAGTGAAACTACCCACATGCGGTCGCTCGCACGGTGATCGTCCTCTTCTTGAACAATCTTACGCCTTGCAGGACCGGCCTTCGAGCCCGAAGCCTGATTGCCATCGCTCCGCGCACGCTGGACGCTCCAATCGAAGACATAATCGTACTGATATCCTTCGCGAACGAAAAGATCGCGGAATAGTTTGCGCAAGTAAGAATAATCGGGTTTGTCGTCGAAGCGAAGGGCACGAGTGTAGTTCAAGAAAATGCCAAATTCAGCAGGGAAACTACGGCAAAGGAGATCCGTGGGAGTCGTCATTTTCTTTTCCATTATACGATCGTACTTCTGCTTCTTCGTGGCCGCCTTGAGGCCCTGCCAAGGAAGAGCGCCCCGGAGGAAATACATGAGAACGTAAGCGAGCGATTCAAGGTCATCACGTCGAGCTTGCTCAACACCCAAGTGGGTGTTGATAGAGGTATAACGAGCAGTACCTGTCAAGTTCTTGTTCTCTCGGTAAGGGATATGGAGGTGAGTCTTTGGGTCACGAAATTTCTTTGCAAGACCGAAATCGATAACATTAACTTGATTTCCACGCTTGCCGATGCCCATGAGAAAGTTGTCAGGTTTGATGTCGCGATGGATAAAATTACGAGAGTGGATGTACTCGATACGAGAAATCTATAAAATCGTGAGGAAAAAAACCATAAAATACTGAAATCAAGTATACCAGTTGATCAGCAAGCAAGAGGACAGTCTTAAGACTGAACTTGCGGGTACAGAAATTGAATAAATCTTCGAGGGAGGGACCAAGAAGGTCGAGGACCATCGCATTGTAATCACATTCTGTACCAAACCATCTTACGAAGGGAACACCGACACCGCCGGCGAGGGTCTTATAGACCTTTGATTCATATTCGAGCTGCGGATGCTTGGCCTTTACGGACTCGAGCTTAATGGCGACTTCTTCGCCGGAGATTATGTTGATTCCCAGGTAGATGTCGCCTAAAGCAAGGTTGTTTATTAGAGGGAATAGAGGTGTACAATGTCGAACGAGGACGCACCAAAGGAGCCCGATCCGATCTTTTTCCCAAGCCTGTACTTGCCACCAACACGGAGATCGAGTCTCGAAGACGATGTATCTGCCATCGATTGCAAGGAAAATAGAGAATTCTGGAGGAGACGTTTCAGTAAGCGAGAAAAAATGAAAGGAAAGAGTGGAGATGAAAATATAAACAAAGGACTTTATAGCGGTAAACAAGTGGATCAAAATGAAGCCTGTCGGTTCACGTCATGATGTGAGAGGCTGACTTGTTGAGAATCTGGTATGATAAACCAGTTCGCAGCGGTTGTGTTCGGGCACAAAGGCCGTCGGGGGTAGAGGGTAAAGCAAACCTCAGCCACGTTGCTTGCGCAAGTGGATGACGGCAAAGTCTCAACGACATCGTTCTACTCTTCAGAACAGCGAGAACAGCGAGAAAAGACCTGGAAATGAGACACCTACTTAAAATTGGATTTTGGAAGACGGTGGAGGAAGAAGAGAGGTTGAACGATTGGCCAGACAAGGAGAACCAAACAACGGCTGTGTTTGCGGAGTTCCAATTTCATCATGATCAATGCTTTTTCTTAAACACGTTCTGTTCCGGAAACAAGCCTGTCAACTGCTATGTATGCATATGTCCAACGAAATAGCCTCAGACCAGAATTTATACTGACGCCAGACAAAAGTTTTTTCAGAGGCGCATAGCCTTATAGTGATATATCACTGTTGGCGCTGATCATGAAGCGAAGTTGGCGAGTCTTGTTCTGGCGGTTATTTAGAACGGCCCACCTTCCAATTTAACCTTTTGTTTCTTAGTGTCAGAATTTGTGTCGCTCGTGGCATTAGTTATTTCGTACACGGACCGTTGGGCTCTCATCGTGGTGATGGAAACTGCTGACATGTTTTCCAGCGCTGGTCACCGTATTCCATCTGCGGCGGTCCTTGGTCCATCACGCATCAGGATCGCTATGAGATCGACGGAATATGAGCGTTGGCGAAGCGGTGAACGGTCCTTGTAGACAACGATGTTTGAATGCCTTCAAACATCACATACAAGGTGTCTCATGAAACAATATTCAAAACCGATGGTACACCATCGTGATAATGCTTAGCAGTGTAGTTCAATCCACCCCTGCTATGATATGAATGGATTCGTTTTCCTAAAAACACAATATATCTTTCATATTTCGATTTTTTATTCGTGTACTAGTACTGCTTTCCAAGTTGGCTGCCAAGGAATCGATTTACATGTGCTACCTACATTGATCGCCTAAAATCGGACGCGCCACTTCTTTCTCCAACCACCACGAACAGTCCTTGACCGTCGTTCATTTTCTCGTTGACCTCACCCTCTTTCAGGCTTGACTTTATACCAATCACAGTCCCTTCCAGCCGTTAAATTATTTCTGGCCCTCACTTCGATTTGAGAGTAATATAACAATGGCTTATCACCAGAACGATCCTTACTACGGACATCAACAACCTCCTTACGGTCAAGGTAATCAATACAACCAGTACTCTACTTCATCCCCTGGACCACATGCCGTTAGCAACACTGGTGTCGCAAACTATGGTCAGGGACACGGACAAGAATATGACAATCAATGGGAAACCAAATCATACCAGAGCAGCCACCACGGTTCCCAAGTTCACCTTAACCCGCAAGAAATGATCCAAGTTCCGCCTCCTATGCCTAACATGCCCTACCAACAACAGTATCCGCCCCCGCAACGTCCAGGCCTAAACTATGCCGCCAGCAGTGGTGGTTGGTCCGTCGTCAAGGACAAGCTCATGAAACGCCGTTCCGTGAAACACGTCCCCCTCTTCCAAGGCAACCTCGTTCTTGACGTGAATGTTCCTTCCACCATCGTGCCTGCTGGCAAGCAAGATATCGAAGAATTCTCAAAGATGCGCTACACCGCGGCGACTTGTGACCCCGATGACTTTATGGCCTCGCGTTATTCACTTAGGCAGTTTCTCTGGGGCAGACATACAGAGTTGTTCATCGTCATGACTATGTACAACGAGGACGAGGTTCTCTTTGTCAAAACAATGAATGCGTATGCTTTGCTTGCACTTCCCCATTCAATTCATTATGCTTAATTTTTTTCAGTGTTATTAAAAATGTCGCTCATCTCTGTGGACGCTCGCGCTCAACGATGTGGGGCTCAGAGGGATGGAAAAAAGTAGTCGTGTGTATTGTCTCTGATGGTCGCAGCAAAATCAACAAACGCACTCTTCAAGTTCTTGGATTGGTATAATTACTCCTCCCCGCGTGTAGTTTCTAGCTTGACGTCATTCACTTTAGATGGGATGTTACGTTGAAGGTATTGCCAAGGACACAGTCGGTGGAAAGGATGTCACAGCCCACATCTTCGAGTAAGGCTTTCATCTTCAATCAAAAAGTACATGTTGAAAGTTATTGGCCCGTTAGATACTCGACTAGTGTGATTGTCACAGAAACTGGCGAAGTATCGCAAGGCACATGTCCCGTTCAGATTCTTTTCTGCCTGAAAGAGCAGAACAAGAAAAAACTGAACAGCCATAGATGGTTTTTCAACGCTTTTGGTCCTCTTTTGAAGCCCAACGGTATGCATCTCCAGTCACTAGTGATTTCTAGTGATTTACATCCTTCTTTCTACTACAGTTTGTGTTCTTCTCGATGTTGGTACCAAGCCCACTGGAACCTCTATTTACGAGCTTTGGAAATGTGAATTTTTCCGCTTCATCATTCAAGATGTTTTCTTGATCTATTTTTTGATAGGCTTCGACAAGCACAGCAACGTAGGAGGTGCTTGTGGAGAGTGGGTGCCTCTTGTCTTACCCGGTCTAGCAGATCCTGATCATTCTTGATTCAAACAGAATCTGCGTGGACTCTGGTCGCGCTTGCGGCCTCGTTCTAAAGTCTCCCCTCGTTGCTTCGCAGAATTTTGAGTACAAAATGTCTAACATCCTCGACAAACCACTTGAGGTCAGTTCGCAAATAATTTTCTAGATACCGGGTTTCACAAGATGCTTTCTCGTGTTGTTAGAGTGTATTTGGCTATATCAGTGTGCTTCCTGGTGCATTCAGTGCCTACCGTTACAAAGCACTCTTGAATGGTCCGGATGGCAGAGGTCCTCTCGCTTCCTATTTCAAGGGTGAGGCGATGCATGGAGCTGGTAGTGATGCCGGACTTTTTGGTAAGAAGCATCATTGTTAGTCCGGTTGTTGTAAATGTGACGTTTGACTCTAGAACGAAACATGTACCTCGCTGAAGACCGTATTCTCTGTTTTGAGATTGTGACGAAGAGGAATGAAGGATGGGTGTGCGTTCTCATTCCATGATGTTCTGGTCAATCATTAAATTTTAAATAATTACTAGGCTCAAGTACGTCAAAAGTGCGAAAGCCTCAACTGATGTTCCTGCGACTGTATGATAAAATTGTTGTGTTTCAACGCCTGGGCAACTAACTGGGTATAATCTAGGTACCAGAATTCATTTCCCAACGCCGTCGCTGGCTGAACGGTTCTCTGTTTGCATCTATCCATGCTACTGTTTTCTTCTGGAGGATTTGGACTTCAGGTCAAAACTTTTTCCGCAAGATCTGGCTCCAGGTAAGCTTTATAGTCCTTTTAGGTGTTCAAATTTCCTCAAATCATTTAAGATTGAATTCATTTACAATGCCATCAACTTGTTCTTCACCTGGACATCACTGGCTAATTTCTACCTGGCTTTCTTTTTTGTAAGTCGTGTCTTCGTAATTTGTCCACCAGAAATGACATGGCTTTCTATTTCTCAGTTGGTCGAATCAGCGACAAAGGATACCAATGACGCGTTCAACTTCCTCAGAGATGGCGCTGGAAAATTTGTTTTTGACATCTTCCTCAGTCTTTATATCGGCCTTCTTTTCGTCGTTTTGGTTTGTTCATTGGGAAATCGGCCTCAAGGATCGAAGTGGGCATATACCATCTCAATGTTCCTTTTCGGCTTGTGCAACATCATCACGACTTGGTGCGCTGCATTTACTGTCTATCTTGCGGTCCCGCATGACGTCAGCGGGTGGAAGAATTTCCCTCAGTAGGTTTGGCTTCTTCCTTATACCAGCCATCATTTTCTGACCCATCTAGATTGTTTGCAGAGAACCAGACCTTCCAACAGATCGTCATTGCCTTCGCTGCCACTTACGGATTATACTTAATTTCCTCCTTCATGCACTTTGAGCCCTGGCACATGTTTACTTCGTTTGCGCAGTACATGTTCCTCCTCCCTTCATACGTCAACATTCTCATGATGTACGCTATGTGTAATCTGCACGACGTCACTTGGGGTACGAAGGGAGACAATGGGGCTGCGAAGGATCTTGGTGGAGCAAAAAAGGTGAAGGGAGATGATGGTAAAGAGGTCATGGAAGTCGAAATTCTCACTGCCAGGGAAGATGTCGACCAGCTTTGGGCGGCCTCTAAGGCTGCCTTGAGGCTGCCTGCTCCCGAAGAGAAGCAACGTCGTGATGCTGCTACAAAGCAGGCTGATCATGACAGGAACAGCAGGACGAACGTCGTTCTCGCTTGGGTTGGTACTAACATGTGCGTTTTTTACTTGGATCCTTCCATGTTTCTGAATACGGAAACTGAAAAAACGCTGCGTAGGCTTATGATCATGGTCTTCACGTCAACTGCGTTCAACCAGTGGGCAGCCAGTCATGTGAACAAAGACAGTACCTCTGCTTTCAATCCCTATCTCACTGTCCTGTTTTATGCATTGTATGTGCTCTTTGCTTTTGGAATCTCGTGCCAAAATAAATGTTGTTTGCAGTGCTGGCCTATCAACTGTCCGCTTCCTCGGTTCCACCTTATACCTTGTCCTTCGACTATTCGGACAATGATTTCTCCCTTCCAAATTCATTGTACATTGTCTATGCCTTATGACGGGGAGTTCGATCATTCTTCTAACGTTTTGTATCTTTATTCGTATTCTTGCACCTCTTGCGAATAGATTTCGCAGGTGGCTTCTTTTCAACCCGACCAATATATAAAATCTATCAAAAATGGAATCCCTGCCCACCAAGTTGGTGGACCAAAAAAGTCATGCGATTTAAGGGTTTAAATGTTTAACGTTTATGGGTTATCTGAGTCGTGATTTGCAGTAGTGGGCGATACGTGAGGGAAAGGAAATGGAAGCGGGTCGGGTCAAGGTCTGAAGCTCGAAGATCTGACCCGTGACAATTGTGGTGAATCCTTGACCTTAACAAATAAAAGTGTTTTCAGTAAAGTATTCATGCAGGCTTATCCATCGGTGAGCCGCTTGATAGTGGTCGCTCCAACCAGAAACCCCAGCAGGAAGAGTAGGGTCGTGGGAAATTATTGCTTCAAAGTGTGGTCCTTCACTTAGAAGGATGCGAGCTGGACCCTTGTCACCTTCAACCAGGTAGCCAGGTCCTCCACTCGTCACAGGAAATTCTTTGGCATCGATTGTTGTTTGAATAGCGGTATCAAATAGATGGGGAACAGGGAGCTCGCTCGGATGTGTCGGGTGAGCAGGAGGAAATAATATGTTTGAATATAGCATCGGTTTCCGGTGTCCAGTAGCAAGATGCGAGTGAAAAGCAGCTTTTCGAGCGTCTAGACCTGAGTAGACTGCTCAATGTTAGTAACTGATATCAAATTTTGGACTAGATTGCTACCATTAAGACCGTATTGGGAGTGGAAGGTGTCCATTCTTGCAGGTAAACCTGTTGTTGCCTCATGGAGTTTTTTTGCGTACTCAAGATCAGCCTTGATTGCCGATTTTACCAGGGGGGGTAACATGATCCGCTGTCTACTAGTAGCCTGGTGCTGGGATATATTGAGAATCCGCTTATTTTTTCGGTGGTGTTGGGCCGCAAACATTTGATGGAGCTGTTTATGGTAGTGATGATTAGGTCTCTGTGGAGGCTGGGGAGGGTCCACTGGCCCAAGCGGGAGAAGATCCACCGGCGGAAGCAGGGGAGGATCCACAGCCACTGCCCAATCTGCGTGTGTGCCCAAAAGGGACTGCCAAAATGTGATAATAATAACGACCAGAGTATAGATTAGCTACAGAAAATGACATTCAAGTTAGTCAAAGAAAATGACAGTCAGCTTTGGAATTGGAGGTGCTGACCGCCCAAGATCCTGAGACCAAGAAAATAAGAATCTGGGCAATCAAAATTAAGATGTAGATTTAGGTGAAATCAGCAAGTTACTAACCTCTTGTAAGATATACAGTGCGGCGGGCATCTGTGCAGGTGCTCACCACTCAGTTATAATATAAGGTAATTCAAAACAAAATCCGATGGCATAATAAATTCCAAGCTCTTCACAAACCAGAAGCTTCGACCAACATGACGCAGTTTGAGAAAATTTTCTACACAGCAAACACAATTTCCAATCCTTCTGAGATTGTTTCTGCTTTGGCCCCAGTAGTTCAGAACTGCACAACTACCAAGTTTCCCGAAACACTTGTCAATTACGTGGGTGAAGTTGCGGAGAAACAACCTCGAGATATAGAAACGATGTGCAAAGCACTCTCCCTTCTTTTGACTGATTCACAAATTCGGGAGAAGCAACTCTACAGTCGAGTTTATCCTTTGACATTTTTCCAGGCCTTTTCACTGGCTCTCTCGGAAACTATCAGTGGCGGCCTTCGCGATGCCTACGCTGAAGATGGCATTGGAAACCTCTCAATCGACAGCACAAATATTCACCTCACTGCCGCTCTACTCTCAGCTTCTGCGATCAAACATAATCTGCAATTTGTCAACCAACGCATCCCCCAGAGTATTGTGTTGCTCGGACTCCAGGACCCCAATCCACTTCTTATGCCCAAACCGAAGAAGAATGAAGTTTACGGAGTGGTTGCTCTTATCCACCTTGCTGTCATTGGAGATATGATGGGTGAAAACTTGGACTACAGGCTTTTCATTGACGGGGGAGTCTCAGTCATGCATGCGCTTAAAAGCCTGAGGGAGAAGCGTGTCTTCAAATTGCCCTCTTCAGTGGAGTTACTCGAAGTGCGTATTGTATCCTCTCTGTGACAATCCCCTTCCACTTACTGCTTGACATTATTAGCGTGTTATTGTCAATGCGGAAAGTGGATATAAAAAGAACATGTCCGAGAATGAAGTCTGGGACTTGCTTTTCCCTAGCGAAGATGTTCTTGGTCACCAAGCTGCTGATCTCAAATGAACTTTTGTTAGGCATTTGCAAATGCATCGTGTTAAAGTGTTTCTACTTTCTTCCTCGTGGTAGCGTTAGTTTGTATTTATATCTTTCCAATCCAGACGTCTTGTCCATTCTGTGTCCCTGGTCCTCAGAAAGTTGTGCCTGTTATTCACGCTTTCAAAAAAACTGGGTATGATGTATTTTGTTTTCAGGGTATGGTCCGTTTTGCCTTTTTGTCAGGTTAATTTACCTCTCAGTTTCGGTTGTTCAGAAGTCAAATCTTCAAGACAAGATCTACCAACGCAGGTCGCGATACCAGCTTCCTATAATTCCTTCATCTCGTTTCCGTTACTCGGGGGTCTCAACTTATTGCCGGAAAAATGTCGTAGTGCCTCTGAAAACGGAGGAAGGTCCTACTGGGCTCATTCTTCCCCGTACGCCTCTCTCGGATGGAGAGTGAATTTCCCAACCCAGTGCCTATCTAGTCCACTCTACAGCCAATATATTACCAAAACTTATGGGTGTTCTTGCAAAAAGGTATGGGATATGGGTTATTGGGGACTTTTCAGCAGACTCGATGCTGATTATTCGTAAAAAAAGTACATCGGACTGACGGCAAGAATTCAAGGTGTAAGAGGCAAACAAAAAATATGGTCGAAAGCCAGGTATGATGAATATAAGATGCATGGTATAGGAATTATTGCAAACGAGAAAGGACTTTTATGTCAATATGTAAACAAGCTGGTATAAGTCCATTGTCGATGCATTTCATGGAGATATCCTTGGAGATACGAATTCAAATTGTGACACATCAATGCTGGGACGAGAGCGTTGTGAATCAAGCGATGCCTGTCTCTGTGCAGGTGATGTTGGAGATTCTCTTGAAGGATTTACAACCTTGAAACCAGAACCCTTTGTTGCTACTGGTATATACTGAGTTGGTATCGGAGGGCTGGGTGGTAAATCAGTTGTGGTAGATCTCGTCGACCCAAAATTGATAACGCTTGGCCTGCGACCGCGTCCACTGGGATTGGCACTCGGACGCTCAAAACTCTGACGAGGAACAACGGGTGCTTCATGTGTGGACCCTGAAGGGACATCATGACTACTCGCGTTAGGTCCATTCCTCCATTTCAAAATCGACTTTGGTGCCACATGTCTCTCTTGCTCAGGAACCGTGGGTAGAGGCGGAGAAGGAGCTCGAGATGACCTTGGGAGCGGAGACACTCGAATGGGGTAAGGTGACTCCTGATTGAATCGTAGACGGTCGAGATGCGGAGCTGACCTCGAAGTCTGCCTCATATGCACGGTTGTGACTGGTCCGGCATTCGGATTCCGTCCCTGGTACATTGGGATTGAGAGTTGTGGCGGACCCATCTGGTCAAGTGAAGATCGTGGAGCAGGAGGTGGCCGCATTTGATCCTGGGGTGTTCGACGACCGCCTTGGTCAATCGAAGAGCGTTGTGATTGAGGCGGCGGGATTAACTGCGGTGACAATCGCGACATATTCTCAGATGGGTCGATATCTGTATCAGGATACAGCTGCTCTTCAGAAGGTCTTTCTGGTCGCTGAGGAGGTACGGAAGGTAATGCCTTGCCGGAGGATGGGATGGTGGGCGTAGGTGGAGGGACATCACTAACTGACCCGGATGGGACATTCTTCTCCTTACTCTTTCGCCAGAGATTCTTTATAGACCTTACTGACATCAAGGTGGTCCGGTTGTTATTCTTAAGAGCGGGCTCAGCGCCTGTTAGCGAATCTGCAGAAAATCGGCTCGTCGTTCCTGACCGAGCTCGTGTCTCAACGACTTCTTGAGGTTCTGAACCTCTCTCCGCAGACACAGGAACAGCTAGAGGTTGAGGAGGCTCAACGGGCGAAGAAGGGTATCGGTTGAAAGGATCGGGCGACAGAGGAATGACAACTGAGTCAACTGTCAGCGATTCGATTCTTCTGGGAAGAAACACGCCATGCTCCTCCTCGAGTTCTTTCCTCCGTTTCTCAGTCTCGGTTAACCCGTTTTGTAGGACACGAGTCTGCGAGAACGGTTGGGGAGCAGATGTTGTCACGCCATTAACAGCTAACCGGGGTGGAGAAGGCGCATTGGGCATCTCACTCTGACCCATTTTGTCCTTGATCATAGAGAATGGAACTGCAGGCCATGATTTACCAGCCGTATCCTCACTGTAAAAAATGAAAATTGTTGGAAATATGTTACTCAACAAGGACACCTACATTGGGGACTCAATCAGATCTGGATGCTGCGGAAGTCGAGGTGACGATTGAGGGAGATGAGCACCATCAAAACTTCTAGGCGACAGAAGTTCACGATGTCTTGGCGAAATGGGAGATAGATTCAGTGAATTGCGCTCCTCAAGTTCAGAAGTTGTGACCCGAGGCGATAGTTGAGCCATGGTCTTTGAACAAAGTCAATCAATAGTAGGCCTAAAACAAAGTAAGGCACATACTCTCTCGATTTCGTCCAACTTCCTGCTCATGATAAGTTGACTTCTTCGACGGTCATTGAGATCGTTTTCGTCGAACTATTAGATCGGAGATAAGATCGAGAAGGCGCAAAAAAAAAGAATCTCGCTGCTCACCTCCTCTGAAGGATCCAATCCAAGGTCGAGGTCATCAAACACCGCAAATTCCCGTTTGGCAGCTTCTCGTTGGGATGAAACATCGGCCAATTGTTGATCAGGTTCCATGTATGCCAAACTTGTATCCACCGTGTTACTTGGCCGAGGGATCTCCAGAATGTCTGGACGCTCCTTCGTCCTTATCACGAGTGGAGGAGGAACCTTGCGTCCAGTTGGATTACTCATCTTCTCCAGCATATCCAGAACCTCTTCTTCCTCTTTTGTCGACGTACTCTCTGTGTCGTCTTCCATGTCCCTAAGATCAGGCAGAGAGGTGAGCTCCTCCGCCGTAAGAGCAAGATTGACTACGTTAGGATTGACATACTTCCGCTTGTGCTCACGGGCCTCTGCGCTGATATCAGCCCACGTATCAGCATCCATTCCGAAGAGATCAGCAAGGGGATCGTCCCCTCTGGCCAAGATGGAGAACTTTGCTGTCTCGTCCTCATCGTCATCGTCCAGTTCTTCATCATCTATCTCGACAGGAGAATCTGTAATTCTTGCATAGTCCATCGTTTCGTCAGCCTCCAACGAAAGTCCCAACGGATCCTTTTTCTTCCTCTCCGATTTCCTTACTGTCAACAACTCCAGAGGGACAACCGAATCATCGTGCCTGAATCCATTCCGAAACCTCTTTGCGTGATTCGCTTGTCGACTTCTTAGCCATGGATGATACCATGTAGCTTTCCGTTTGTCGATGTCAAACTCTACTTTTCCGAGAATTGGTATCAAGGAGGGTGAATTGAGGCCAGGAAGATCGATAGAGTCTGCGCGAAGACCTGCTGAATGGTCGATAGAAGTATCAGGTGTACCCGGTTCGGATGATGCAATGGTTGATGGAGGAGCGGATTTGGTATTCGAACGTAGGTCAGAGGTTGATGAAGGCGTAGAAGGGGCGGTATGGGTGGGATAGGACGGTCGAGGGGCCAAAGGGAGTAGGGGTGCGTCCCCTGAGGGGGAAACCATAAAGGGTCTCAAAGCATTTTCTTGAGGAAGAAACGGTGTGGACCGTGACGGAGAATGATATTCAATATTTGGAGTTCCAGGAGTAAGCGGGGTAATACTTGCGGATGGCAAAAACATGTCGTCCTTCCGATCCGCTCGCAATACCCGTGCCCATAGATGCTTCCAAACCTCATCAGATAGCCTCGGGCCGGGTTCATCTTCACTTGTTGGTGAAGGGGACAATGAACTCTGGGGGCCAGAGTTGATTAGATATAGAATGAGGCCTGTACTGCTTGGCAGAGCGTATTCTCTGGCGATAGCCCCTAACTGTGCTTGGAGTGTGGAATGCACAGGTACAAGCGTACCACGTCGGAACTGTTTATGATATCCTGGTGCATTAGGTGGTGGTGCTTTCGCTAAATCGTCGTCGTCGTCTGAGTCATGTGGTAGATGTAATGGGGGGATGACATGCAGCAAGAATTTGGAAGTCGTTGGCGGGTAGGCACTGAAGGTCGAAGAAGGTGAAGGACTAGGAGAACGCCTTAGGTGATCCGCTTGACTAAATGGGTCCAGAAATGAGCGAGAAGAGGCCGAAGTCAGGTTACGAGTGAGAGGGATGACAGGAGTTGACACCCCAAGTGCATTGGCGAGTTTGGCGAGACGTTGGGGGGATAATGGTGCTTTTGGAGGTCCCCATGTCGGTGAAAAATTGGAAGTACGTGGAGTGACATCCTCGCTTCCAGCCACATCGTTCGACATGCTAAATATAACTGTAGCGTTGTTGAAATGAAGTTTCGTTCCTATATGAGCACCTAGATACCGAGCTCATCCTAAACAATCGATTCATCAAAAGACCGCCAAAAAAGATACAAAGCGTTGGTTATACGTGCCAATTAATGTGAGATTCCGAAAGAAACTATAAGTGTTTGCAAAGATCTCTCAGGAGATTGCCAAACCAAGTAGACTAGAGTTTGGTCTATAAGATTCTATAGGTATCTCTTGAAATCGTCAAGTCGTTGCCGTTGCGGGTATCGTAGTCGACGCGGTTGTCATTCGAGATGTTCAACAAGAATGTTGAATCCCAGAACGACAACACAGTCAAGACTGTCGCAGGTGGGAATTTGCGAATGTACGGCCATAAGCGGTTAACGACGGTTGGATAACGTCCCGGCCTCCTGTTGTCCTCTACGTAGTCTAATTTTCTACCATGAGTCCTGTATTTAAATAACAAATGCAGTAAATGTTTGCAAGCGCTGATATATGAATATGCATTGTTGTGGAAGCCAAACAGAATAAGTATTACAGTGGCGCAGGAGTACAAGTGGTACCTTGTTGGTTCTTGACTGAGGATTCTTCCGTTGATTGGTTTCTGCCATTGTTTCTGCCTTTTCTCTTCCTTCTTTCTTATTCAAGTTCTCTGTATCTTACGACAACTCTAGAGCACGAACATCTGCCACGAATCTTAGCATCTATCTGCCCATGATGGACCACCATCCCATGGACGACGATAACAATCCCCAGAATCAGTACAGTTTCTATCCCTCTGAACATCAAGACCCGTCGTATACCATGCCCTACAACCCGCATATGGGTCAATATCCTACCCACATGGCGCACGCACACTCTACGCGAAGTAAGTCAACACCAATAATCCTGGATATTTTCATCTGATATCTTCTTTTTACTCATTTTGGCTCTTTAGACCCAATGGTACCAGATTTGCCATACCATAACCTCACGATCGGGTTGCCGCAGGCTCATTACCAGCCAGGGCCCTTTCCTGGGCCTCATGCCTCCATGCCCAGTACAACACCCCCTCCTCCATCACCTGAATTATATGATCCTCTTTCACCACCTCTCTCCGGATCGGACACATCCGCGGACGGAATATATCACCACTCAAACAGTAGTGGTACAAATTCACCTTCTTCATCGCGCGGCCATAGCTTAGTCCATCGAACTCAACGGTATAACCCTTCACCCTCACCAACTAGCTCATCTGGACGCAGGCGCAGTCGCTCTCACGACTCAGACGACGACGACAACATGGGTTCTGCTGCACTTATGGAAAATCTTGCTCATTCTAGGAAGGAAGCTACAAGGAGGCAAAGAATAGAGGCTGAACAGAGACGACGTGATGAGCTTCGAGATGGCTATGCCAAGCTCAAGGACTCTCTTCCTGTGTCAAATCAGAAGAGCAGCAAAGTATCATTGCTAGAACGCGGTGAGCGTCCCTCTTTCTCCTTGCATCTGGCTTGCTCATGGATTTTTCAGCCGTTAATCATGTCATTGCACTGGAGAGAGAAAACAAGGAACTTCAAGCCCGCATTGCATTCTTGGAGCAAGAATCCCAACGGCTAAGGTCGATCAACGAAAAAATCTCTCTCCATTCGGAAGGCACGGCATCGCCAGATGGGTCGATGAAGAGAGAGATAACCCCAGATGCCTCTTCATCCGCTCCCGCGACGTCGCTAACTTCAGCTCGAGGTCAAATACACGCATCGGAGCACGCTAGTCCTTCCGACTCAAAACAGGGTCCTTGATTTCCACTTTTTTTGCAGCATCCTCTAACTCTACGTATATCCTTCTCATCACCGATTTTGCAATAATTGCTTTCCCTTCCATTCTTACGCCTCTACTTTCTTATTTTCCATTTTTTGCTCGGCAAAATGGTTATTTATTTTCCCCTCCAGTTCTCCCCCACTGAATTTCACGCTTGAACGCCATGCAGTTTTTGAAGACCCACTGATTCTTTGTGAAAGGGTACCAATATCCGCGTGTTTGGTTGCATGCACCTCCGACGGTGATCGATGATCGCTGCTCTTCACGTTCCTGGAAACAAATGACATAGATTCCCGGCGAATCCAAGTTTAGAATATGCCCTGCTGTCCCTATCGGAACACGTTCAATGATTCATTCCTTCCTCTTGGTATTTTTGGTTCAACGTTTCCTTCCATTCCGATGCACCAAAAGTCATCTGTGACAGGCCAAAATTTGTCCACGTTCTGGACAGCAAACCACCCGTGAACTGCTTGGAGGAGAACAGGACGACTGATTATTGGACCAAGACACGGCCGAACAAACACCTGCGTTCGGTCCGGGGAATTGGCGTTGACTGTCGATTCCTTCTTGAATAATCGAGTTCGCAACCTAAAACCAGATTTACATCCCTGACACCACTTCTTGTCACTCAAAGAAGCCCCTAGTGAAAGCGAGAAATCTCTTGATGAGACAAAGCGGACAGTTTGTATCACATTATATGTGGAAGACGCGAAGGTTGAAAGTGAACTGAATCCAGGAATAGGACTTTGATGGTTGTTCTTACCATTGATTTCTATGTCACCCTTTTCTTTTCTTTATCACAAAGAACATGCCTTTTCATTCACATCCAATGATCCATACTTCAAAACTTCAAAGGGTGCAAATCAAATCAAGTCTCCGAAATCCCTGCCTATCTCGCTTGATCGCAACAAATTCCATATGCGGATGCAAAACTTCCAGGGACAACTTTAAGCATATCCATAGCAGACCTTGTATATGTTGTGCATACTATCCCATACTGCGTCGATGAATTCAGAGGTAACGGGTAAATATACACGTGTATTACACGCTGTCTGTCATGCTCGTTAAAGGAATGTCGCCGATTATCATCCGCTCGCTCAAGTTTTCGCGTTTCACCGCCTCGCGCCTCGTTCCAAAATCAACAAGTGTATTTCAAATGACTCATCTTGCGGTGTGTTAGTTATTATATGACGCTTCTCAGAATATAGACTTTGGTAATTTCAAAGAGCATGCTGTTGCTTCCCTGTAAATATATGTCAGGAAAATCATGTGCCCACCAAGATGCATTCTGGACTTGAAAATATTACTGGAGAGTTTCAGTTACAGAAAAAGCCTCTGAAAGCGTGTTGCGGGCTTCATTCTAAATGTCAGAACAAATCCCTTCTGCCTATACAGCTCTGTATGATTAATCGCTTGAAGGTAAATGTATACGGATCCGCATTTGTGTCTAATTCGACTGGTGCTTGACGCTTGAAAGCTTGACCGCCCATCGTGACCCCAAATTTGTTTTAAAGACGTCCCTGATAAGAAGCCCTTTCCGCAGTTCAAATAAATCAAGGGCACCTTTAAAACGAACGACTCTGCTGTCAAAGTGATTTCATCTCGCTAGGCTATTGGATAAGAGGATGAAAAACCTTCTTATCAAAATTACGGTACCTGTAGTTTTGAGTCAATAGAATTAGAGCGGAATAGCAAAGCGTATATCACTTTGTTCGACAAATAAGGTTTGGGTAATGATTCAAACTTTAGAAATCAATGACTGATGGACCGAGCTAGCAGCTGTACCTCCTCTCGGGGAATTATTGTGACAACGCCCACTCAAGAGCTGTGAATGAGACCGTTCAAACACCAATGACAACTGAATTAGCAATCTTGATCTGTACCTGTCACAAGTTACAACTCACGTAAAGCATTGAGCTCCTGCAAATTTTTACAAATGAGGACGCTGTGTCCCGAGCGCAAAGGGGTAAACGCGCAATTCGAGAACGCAAGCGCTGGCGGTGATGTGAGATTTGACCATTTTGTCGCATCCAATTTTCGTGCAACGACAAAGATCTATAGCATGTCGGCCCGGATAATCCGACTCGATGGTGTATGTCCGTCACCAAAAACAAACGAAAGCAGCTGAGTAAATGACCAAAAAGGAAAAGTAGCACGGCGGTTCTGTCCCATAATTGTGACAAAATCGAATCCGTTGATCAGAGGATCGTTGGAAAAATTCATTGGAACCCCAAAGAAAATCGGTGGAGTGGATATGCACATTCCTAACCCCGTCATCGGGAGAAAGGGTTAGAAGCTCCGCAGTGTCAAAGAACGCAATAGAGTTGAACCCAGACCTCTGGGAGAGTTGAGTCCATTTTGGACCTGTCAAGGGCACGTTGCGAAAATACCTAAATAGGCTTTGCTGTGCTGTCCGTCCGACCGAGCAGGATATGAAAAGGCGGGAGACAGCGTTCATGCAATAGTCCAAATGAATTACCATGAGTCAAATACCCAAACCAGAGCTAGGCAATTCAATTTTACGAGAGAGTATGGGGTATCAATAACGGAATGGAATTCTGGATGCCAAAGCGATAGTGTGATAGACCGATAGTCGATCGACATATCTCGTAACAGAGTATGGCATTCCAAGCAAGCTTGAAGGACAGTTGTAAACTGCTACCGATAAGGGGTTGCGTTAATTCGTTAGTCTTCTGGCAATAGCAGGAAATGACAGCCTGTGCAAGTTACCTGGGTTCGGGAGACTACCGCATTCTACGTGAAGAGCAGACCTTAATGTAGAAAGATGATCTGAAACTGGGTAAAAATTCTCTTCCAGATGAGTGACAAGAATGGCCAGTTGACATGCAGCAGTTGTGATAAGGATATTGAAGGTTGAGGCAAACGGAGGCCTGCTGCATCACATTGATTCTGAGTATAAGTTAGCCTTCCTTGAATTCTAACACCTTCAGAGGAAGTACGCGCCGTGTTAAATGGATGGGAAGATTTTTGCACAGGGTGTGAACTGAGTGAGAGAACCTGAGAGTTTCCGGCGATAAAACCAAATATCCAGAGTGTTTTCCAAAGTACGACACGTGCAGAAGAGAAATCGTCGCGTTCAACGGGTATGAAACAGAACTCGAACGACGAAAGAGTCGAGACTTAACTTGAGTTTCGAGTCTCGACGTGACAATGAAGTGAATCACATGATAATGATTCATTGATTGCTTGTCACACTACGCCCCCTCTCCCCAACGACGCAGCGGCGGAACTGCAGGCCGTGAAGATCTGGATACCTATCTCTAAGACTGTTTGTTAACTGATAATTTCTGTCCCTTCTGCGATACCTATCACGATCAAGTGTTTTTATTAACAAGACTTCTGGAAATGTGGTGTGTAATGTTTTCTCATCTAATCATTCAATATCACTAACTTCTTTCCAGGTGTGATAATTGCTTGCTCTTATTGCCTCTTGTGAGACTCTTTCCACACTGAAAATCTCGTTCTCAGGAGTAGGACCTTATGATCCGTTGTTTGCTTCACAGAGGGGTGGTGCCATCGCCTGGGGTGTTGCGATCATTGTAAGAGATCCACTTCAGCGTCCAATGGATTACGTCTCTCACTGATTCTGGAAAAATCTATTGCCACTGCCTCTACATCTTTGATATTTGCGTGTCAGGCTTACAGTATAGCAGGTGGTCTTTATCTGCTGATCAAGGGTCAATTCATCTACTTCTTCTATCCAGAATGGTGCGTTTTAGACTTCTTCGACCTTCCTGATGCCCTGCTCATTACTTCGCTCGCATAGGCAAATTTATGGCGGTATATCGCTAGGAATCGCATCACTTGCGGTCATTAGTGTGCTCGCTCTCTCTAATGTTTGTAATCTATTCTGGTGGTGTTAGAGGGGGATTCGGAAGTCGGAGACTGACTACACCGTTTTGTAGCAATCATACATCTGGACAAGGGCGTCGAAATTCCTGTGGCCGTTTGTGATTGTGATTTCTGCCATCCGGGCTATCATCATGATTGTGCAACTCCAACGCGGGTAAGGTCCATTCTTGTCAGCTTCCTTAGAATTTTTCCTCATGAGAATCTTGAAAATTTCCTCGATCTCACTTTTTATATATAGGAAATATAAGATCATGTGGGAATGTGCCAACGGAGGCCAACTTTGGTCCGACTCTGGTATATCCGATACAGGAACTATACCGAGTGGTTTCTGTGCTGCGGGTTTCGAAACCTTGAATATTGCCTTCATAATATCTCTTCTGGTCGACATCGTCTTTCAGGTAAAACAATTCTTGTTCCTCGGATTCTGGACTCGCGGCCGACACTTTATCTTAGCTTTACATGTTTTTCCTTGTTTGGCGGTACTCCAAACGATTGGAACATTATTCGAGTATGAAGCCTTCCTATGGAGGTGAGAAAGGAAGGTTTGTTTCACTATTGCAGTGCTAATGCCTTTGACAGGATATTATGCATAGACTCTGGGTTTCTAAGGAAGGACCTTGTTCTCTAAGCGCCTGTCACTTTTTTATTTATTCCTTATTCCCTATCGGACTTCACTTACGAATTAGCTACGACTGTCACGACATGTTTTAATGACCCATTTATTCACGAATTCGATATGGGATTGTGAATGTGACCATTATCAAACAGTACCAAAGTGAACGGAAACAGGAAATGAATTAGCATAGCAGGTCCTGTCACACATTTCTCACTACTTCAGGATGAGACCGAAACCCTCCCAGAATGACCGAAATGGGTTGGTTCGGATCTTGAGGGGTGATAGGAAGGATACGAGGGACTATGGGGTTTTCGTGGTCGAAATCGTTTGAATCGACTGTCTCTGTGCAGAACTCCTTTGATGAAGAAAGAAAAAACATCGGAATGGAGGGTACATTCGTCTCAGTAGGGCTGTGGGCACATATTGCCGGCAGAATATTTATCGATGAAGATCTGCCTCGTGGTGGTTCATTTCCGTGAACCAGTATGAACGTTTGAACCCCAATTGGCTTCTCTTGAGCGATGGTGGCATATTTAATCCGGCACCATTCCTTCCCCCCTCCCCATCTTTCTTGTCTCTTCACCTATTCTTATCTTTTGCAGTTACCCTCTCCTAGGTAACCTTTGTTTTTTTTGTTTTGTTTTGTGTCTTTTAAGTACTAAACGCCACAAAGCCCCCCTTTATAGTCTATCTCTTGTCTCTCGTCTGCGTTCAGAATGTCTTCCCAGTTGCTCTCCATGGATTTCGACCACAAGACCAATCATTTCGAGTCTTTCAATGATTCGTCTTTTGCTTATATGGAGAACGAATTCCTCTACACGTCCGCCTCTCCTGCTGACCTGGGCGTTTCCATTGGTCGTGAGTTCGATTCTTTCTCGGTGCAGAACTTAGATCTCATTTATCCAATGTTCGTAGTGCCCCAGACCATGTCGCCTATGGACATCTCGTCCGTCAATATGCCTGAGTATACCTTCTCGTCACCTTCATTCGCTCCCCCGCCATCGCCACCCACTGAATTGGGCAACATCTCTCCTCCGATGTTGTCGTACAACCTCAGCGGTGCCGAACTGTCATCAGATGCTCTGCCTTCGGGCCGACTTAGCCGTGGCAGTGGCGTTCACACCCCTCCCTATCACGCGACGGTGCCCCGCTCTCAACGCTTCAACCCAATCGCTGTGCCGGCTAACAGGCCAGCTACTCGCGCAGCACACAAGCGTAAGAGATCCACCACTACTCAGGACGAGACCGACGACGACGACGACGAAGAATTCAAGCCAGGAGGATCCACTTCTGTTGCTAACAACGATGCCAATTCCCGCGACTCCCGGCGCGAAACTGTCCGCAAGCAGCGCATAGAGTCCGAGCAGCGAAGACGTGATGAACTCAGAGAAGGCTATGCCCGCCTCAAGGAAACCCTCCCTGCCTCGAACCAAAAGGCCAGCAAAGTTTCCATCCTCGACCGTGGTGAGTTGACTTACTATTCCAACTTACGAAATCATCGTTCTGATGTATATCACAGCTGTAAGCCACATTAAATATCTGGAGGCAGTCAAGGAACAGTTGGAGGTTCGACTCAAGGGCGCCGATCACGAAGTCCACCGTCTCCGCAACGTCAACGAGGCTCTGATGCTGAACCGTGCTGGTGCAGCCACCCTCGCTCCATCGGCGTTCACCAACTGAGTGCCTCGTTCTGGCACTCAAAGACCCGTCTGACAAACATTTCATCTCTCTCAAAATTCTCGTGGTTAATTGTCAGACGGTTGTGACACGAGTCCGTCCCTGCTAGGACAGGTTTTCATCTCCCTCATCGTAACTGCATTTGATTATGAATGGACTATCACGCATTTCCTATCTATCACGCATCATCATTTTTCTGTATATCTTCTTTCTCGTCGGTCAAACGCCACAGGGATTCCCTGCTTCTGGCTTGTGTCTCAAGAACACAATCACACTATGTTCTGGCCATCCCTTCTGACATTCCTCTCTTTTGCAGCCGTGCTGCACATTTCAGTTGCCCGGCACTAGCTGTCGGTGACGAAATGGAGATGGGCATCGACCAGGTCGACGACGACGATGGGTATTCTGGATTTCTGGTAGAGGCTGTTTTCTCGGACACGACAACTTTCGCAAGACCCAGGATAGAGCTTGAAGCGCAATACCTCCCCCCTCTGTTGAGCGGTGTGTGAGTGCGTGCTTCGCCTACTCTGTGGCGCATTCTTGCCTTCTGTCATTTTTTTGATTCTGTCGCTTGCCCGTCACCGCTTCCCAATCCTCTGCAACCCCATCAACAAGATGCTTGAGGCGTACGACCACTTAGTTGTGGTTCCGTGCCTCGCTCTCTTGTGCCAACACACCGGCGTCGTACACCGTCCCTAAATATTTCGATGCCCCTGCCTCAAGATCGGGCAGAGTTCACAACATGGTATTCAAACAGCTGGCCTCTCGTTCTAAGCACGCTTCCCTGCTCGGCTAACCATCGACGCTTATCTTATTGCATGTTTTTTTTTGTGGATTTATTTGTACACCTGATGTTCTCACTTTCCGCAACACCTTCGGTCAAGGTTTTGGGCGCTCGATCATCGCTTTCCACCAAGATCCTCTATCTATCCGTTGATTTCTTTTTTTCATTATTGCGCACCTTATTCCAAACATACGACATCTCCCCCGGTAATCTACGTTGCTCCAAGTTCATTCACGCGACGTCGACTTCAGGTGCTTCCGTGCACGATTTCTGGAGACTAGGATGACGGATCATTCACAATCACACCACGCTGGATTTTTTTTAACACTTCAAGACATCCGCTTGCCCACCTACGTATTGTCCTCTTCCTTTCTCGTCTCGGGACGCCTTCTGACGATGGGCCGATGATTTGCTAGCTCGCTTGAGTTGGATCTCCTCTTGTACTTTTCGCCTCGCCTTCGCCCCGTGGCAGCGGCCAGTCCGTTTGTCTACGGTGCGGCGATATAGAGCCGCTGGATTGTTCAGGAGTTGTCTGGCTTGGGTGGGTTGGACGATTGTCGGAACGTTGAAAATTGCTATCCTTTTATGGGTTGGACGTGGGTCGGATGCGACTACGCAATTTGTCTGCTCCTTGATGTGTTGCTGGGCTCGATGCTCAACGTCTTTGCCTCGCCCAAAGCCCGAAACCGCTAGCTCGGTTTGTTGGGCTTAAAGGCTCCTTCGTGAAGTGTTTTTATTCTATGATTCAGTCTATCCTCTTGTTGCTTGCATCTCACATCTCTGTGCACCCAACGCTGAAGCTGGATTGCTCCTCGTTGCCTTCTTGTATCCGATGATTGGCAGCATGTAGTGATCGGTTACTCTCACCTCGTTTCGTTCTCCCCACATATTTACTCCTCCATCCCAAAATTATACATCCCACATCATCTCATGTCCTATCTACGACTTTTTTCACGATCTGAGATTGTGGTCTACATGGTTTCGTTGTAGTACGATTTCTGTGTGATCTTACGACGCAATGAATTGCATATTTTACGAAAATTCTTTGTCTGATTTAGAAGGCTTGAAACACAGTTGCAATCGATTAGGAACTCTTTCGTTCTCCCACCACATCCAACGGAAATTACGTCATAGCACATTTGTCAAGCAATGAGCGATATTCAAGCCATTCGTCGACAGTTGAAGATAAAATCTGGTGTCGTGAAAAGGTATATGAATTCCAAACCATCCTGAAACGATCTATGATATCTTGCATAGGCTCTCCAAAGAGGTAGACTTGTACCGCAAAGAAATCACACAATGCGAAGTGAAAAAAATCAAGCTACAACAGGACAGTGCGGAAGAATGGGATATCAAAAATGCTGTAAATCACAATTACATCTATCCTGTGGCATTATCTTACTATCCTTATGTCAGTCCAAACTGATAGAAGAGTCGAAGAAGATGGTCGACGACACTGGGGGGCGGCTGGAGAAGGCTTTAGAGGAGCTTGAGGGTCTGATTGTAAGTATATTGCAAATTAAGGTTTTACATACTCAATTTCGCTGTCACAGAATGGAGTAAAAGAATCGGGCGGTATAAGTGAAGACGAAGAACTTGTTAAAGCAGAAAAGATTATGCAAGACGCAAAGACGGGATAGTGATTTTGACTCATGCTTTGATATCACTCCGTACTTCTTCCGACTTCGTAACTGAATCTACTCGTTTACACGTTCCCTATCTCGAGCATCCTTTATGCGAATAAGAGCAGTAAGAATGCCTTTCCAAGCATCACGTTCGACTCTTTCCTCTTGCAAACCCTTGTTTTTGCGTATGGTGCTGCTGCTGTCAGCCGGAAGACCGACTCCAAGGGATGGAGGGATGAAGCCAGGAGGGGGAGCATTGATTGCGGATGGTGCGATACGTGAATGCCTGATATGTGCCAATGAAGATCTAATGGCCACTTGGATCGACTGTTATAAGTGGGAAACGGTGATGAGAAACAACACGGGCTTCATAATATTGTATATGGAAACACACATCCAGGCGCTCGAAGTATTCACTAACTTCCAACACAAATTGTTCGGATCTCTCTTCTCCTTGTGGAAGACCGTCCTCTGTGCCATCCGTTTGAGGTAGGGTCAATAGAGAAATGGATGAAGCAGCCAGCTCCAAGAGACGGGTAATGTCCTGGTGAATACTCATCATGGTCAGGTCCACCTTGAACTGAACGAGATATCTTACTTTATCTACCTCACCAAGGGCATATATTTGTCTAGCAGTTCGACTAGTTGTCCAGATTGGATCAATTTCTGAGCCCTCTGTCTCTTGTGCTGCCATGGAAGACATAGGACAACTTTATACATCACGGGGAAACGCGCTGTTAATCGCGGCAGACGGACTTCGGTACTAATTCTTCCTCTTTTAGTATATGTTTCCGAGTCAACGGCTTGACCTTTTTTTGCACAACCATTTCTATCAATTGCTAACCTTGGTGTGCTGTGAAATTGTTTGCGCAATCTCGTTGGACCAACTGAGCTCTGCCGTTTGATGTCACGGTGATAGACTGCTCAGGACAGTGAAAGATACATTCGCAAAACATGGCGTGATTTTTTTATGTAAAAAAAAACCCGCCATTCCCTCCATTTCTAGTCCACGTTGCTCGGACTGATATCAACTGCATTTTCTGCCTGTGCCTGGTCGCCAACAAATACGCCTTCCTCCAAGCATTCAATCTTTAGCTCACTTCCTGTGAGCTAATTTTGTGATGGCCATTAGAACGCCACAACACTGTACGAATTAGGTTCACCTACCTTGGCCATGAGCCTTGCGATGGCGATAGCAGTGCCTATAATCCATCCAGGACCGGATAGACGCACAGAAGCTGGGTTGTTCTGTCGCAATGTAAGTGAGTTGAATGGTCGGAAACGGTTGGTCAAGTTGTTTACCGATACGATGCGCTTTGCCTGGTTTGACGGGTCAGTGACACGGAAACTGTAATCTAAGGCTGACCCACGTATTGAAACGTTGACCCAGCCATGAAGTTTGTTTCATCCAAGGGTTTAGACTGGGTTGGAGTTGGTCGTTCGCCGGGACAAGTATTGTCGGTAGTGCAAGTCATATTTGAGACTGAAGGGTATGGAGTTGGCTTGCTGCTCTTTAATGTGGTTTTATATCATAATTGCTTCCATCCTTAACTGTTCCTCGCCTGCAGACGGCACAGGTCTCCGAGATCAACAATCTCATGAAGTGGACAGCCATCAGC